>JACCDX010927748.1_pt1 | contig 174360 bp, 144 predicted proteins | sample 7449681 | NCBI WGS metagenome assembly JACCDX01 (sample SAMN15323450, study PRJNA562643) | freshwater metagenome | isolation source: river surface water | place: USA:Blue River Watershed | collected 2017-08-18
ATGAAATCATCATGCCGTTTTGATCGGCGGCTGTGAGGTACACCGTGCCGCCGCTGTGGGGCTGACCGGCCGTCGGTGCGCTGGCCCGCTGGGGGTCAATCAGTTTGGCGCGCTGCGCCAGGTAGGCACGATCGAGCAGGTGGTTGGCGGTGACGTCCTTCATGTGGTCCGGGTCGGCCACGTAGGCAGCCAGATCGCTGAAGGCCAGCTTCATGGCTTCGATTTGCAAATGCCAGGTCAGGGCGGTGTCGCGCCCGCTGCCGGCGATGTCGAAATGTTCAAGCATGCCCAAGGCCATCAACGCGCCAATGCCTTGGCCGTTGGGGCCGATTTCATGCAACTGCATGTCGCGGTAATGCATCGAGATCGGGTCGACCCAATCGGCACGGTGAGCGGCCAGGTCTTTTTCATCCAAGGCACCGCCGGTTTGACGGGCGAAAGCGGCGATCGCCGCGGCCAGTTCACCGTGGTAGAAATCATCGCCCTTGCTTTCGGCGATGCGCTTGAGCGTGTGGGCCTGACCGGGGCAGACAAAACGGTCGCCCACCGACGGGGCGCGACCGTTGGGTGCAAAGGCTTCGCGGTAGCCGGGTTGTGGCAGCAATTCATCCACCTGTGACGCCCATTGGCGCTGCACGGTGGGCGAGACCAGGTAACCATCGCTGGCGTAGCGCAGCGCGGGTTCAAACAAATCGCCAAACGGCAGTTTGCCGTAGCGGTCTGACAAAGCCCGCCAGGCCGAGACCGCGCCAGGCACGGTGACCGAATCCCAGCCGCGCACGGGAATGCTGCTGTGCTTGGAGAAATACTCAGGGGTCCAGCGATGCGAGGCCCGACCGCTGGCATTGAGCCCTTGCAGTTGTTGGCCATCCCACAAAATGGCGAATGCATCACTGCCAATGCCGTTCATGCAGGGTTCAACGACGGTGAGCGCAATGGCCGTGGCGAGTGCCGCATCCACGGCATTGCCGCCGCGTGCGAACATTTGCAAGCCCGCCGAGGCGGCCAACGGCTGGGAGGTGCTGACCACGTTGCGGGCCAGCAGGGGCATGCGTTGCGAGGTGTAGGGAAATTCCCAGAAATTGGTGTTGTTCATGTCAGGAAGTCTACCCCGCGCACGATTTCTCATCCTGTCCTGGGGGTAACAGTCGGGATAACCCGATGCTCTACAATGGGCTTGCTCCGGGGTGTTATGCCGCTTGTACAAGCGGACAGCTGAGATGGTCACACCGAACCCGAGAACTTGAATCGGATCATGCCGACGTAAGGAGAGCTGCCAGGTGCCTCATGCCTGGTTCACTTTTCGGAGCACTGTTTTTTTCACGCCCCCGAAAAGGTCTGATGTGATCCACGACCCCGCTGCCGATGTGTTGGCTTTCATGGCCCGCCCCTCTGTCGATCCTGCGAGCGACGACGCGGCCTTCAATGCTTTGGCCCTGAGCCTGTTTGCCCATCAATTCGAGCACAACGCAGCCTTTCGTCGCTTTTGTCAGGGCCGTGGCCGCTTGCCACGCACGGTGCGCGATTGGCGCGACATCCCCGCTGTGCCCATCCAGGCCTTCAAAGACCTCACGCTGAGCTGTGTGCCCACAGAGTCCTGTCAACGGGTCTTCATGACCAGCGGGACGACGAGGGCCGACGTGAAAGGGCGGCACTACCACCCGGCCTTGGAGGTTTATGACACCTCCATGCGGCTCAATTTTCAGCAGTCGTTCATGGGGGCGCACGACAGGTTGCCGATGCTGGTCATGTTCCCGACAGAGCAAGCCATGCCCAATTCTTCGCTGGCGCATTACCTGGCCTTGGCGGTGCAGGGCTTTGGCACGCCAGACAGCCTGTACGGCATCCATGAGCAAGGCATTGAATTTGATCGGGTGGTGGCCTGGTTGCAACAAGCCCAGGCCGCCGGTGCACCCGTGGCCGTGCTGGGGGCGTCCTACAGCCTGGTGCATTTGATGGATGCCCTGCGCGAGCGACAACTGCGTTTTGCCTTACCAGCGGGCAGCCGTGTGCTGGACACCGGCGGCTTCAAAGGCCAGTCGCGAGACATTCCCATGCAGGATTTTTACCAACTGCTTGGCCAGAGTTTCGGCGTCGAGCCGGCACAGTGCATCAACATGTACGGCATGACCGAGCTCAGCACGCAATGGTATGACCGCGGCAATGCCGAGTTGCCGTCCATCAAGCGCGGGCCGGCCTGGATCCGCTGGCGCTTGGTGGACCCCATCACGGGACGCGATGTGCCTGCGGGGCAAGAGGGCATCGTGGTGCATTGCGATCTGGCCAATTACAACTCGGTCACCACGCTCCTGACCGAGGATGTGGGTGTCGCTGCGGAGGATGGCTTTCGTCTGTTGGGACGTGCCCAGGGTTCACAAGCCAAGGGGTGTTCAATGGCCATCGATAGTTTTCTTCAGGCGAGTCGCGCATGAACCGCGTGCCGCTGCGGGCGGGTTATCTGCCGGGCTTGCAGGACCACGAGGTCTCTTGGCAGATGTTGACCCTGGGCACGGCATCTCATCCGGTGACGGTGGAGGTGCCCCGTCTGAGCGGCGACCAACTGAACGCCTTGGCGGCCCGGGTCCGCCAGGCCTCGCGAGCACAACTCAAGACACGTTCGGTGTCGGCTTTGATCGAGGTGGTGGATCGCGTCGTGCAGCGCTGGCTTGATCCCCAAGACCCGATGCGGCAACTGGCCGATCACTGGCTGCCGCAGGTCACCGGCCTGGATCCGGAGATGGTGCGGCAGGGTCTGAATGCGACGCTGAAAACCTACCGCGCGACGCAGCTGCATCGCTTCGTGGTGGAAGACTTTGACAACCCCAAGATGCTGGACGAGTTTCAGCCTCGACCCAAGGGCGGATGGGCCCGTGCCCTGGGGCCTGATGTGCTGGTCCATGTGTGGGCGGGCAATGTCCCGGGCCTGCCGCTGTGGAGCCTGGTGTGCGGTTTGCTCGTCAAGGCCGGCTCCTTGGGCAAGGTGGCCAGTGCCGAACCTTTGATGGCGGGCTGGTTTGCACGCACGCTGGCCGAGGTCGAGCCCGCATTGGCCGATGCGCTGGCCGTGGTGTGGTGGCCCGGGGGTGAGGCGTCTGTGGAGCAACAGGTGTTTGGCCTGGCCGATCATGTGTTGGCTTATGGCGGCGATGACAGTTTGGCCGATCTGCGATCGCGTGTGCCCGTGGGCACGCCGCTGTCCTTGCACGGGCACAAGCTCAGCCTCGGTTTGGTGTCGGCGAAGGCGTTAGGTGTGCGTCAGGCGCAGACCACGGCGCGGCAAGCCGCCCTGGATGTGGTCCGTTATGAACAGCAGGGCTGTTATTCACCGCAGGCTTTTTACGTCGAGCGCGGCGGGCAGGTCAGCCCGCGTGACTGGAGCGATCTGTTGGCCCAAGAGCTCTCCGCCTTGCAATACAAATACCCGCCACCTGCCCTCTCGCTGGCCGAAGCGATGACCGTTGAGAACTGGACACAGTCGAGGGCGTGGCAGGCACCTGCTGCCGATCGCGTGGTGCTGGGCCGGGACACCGATGCCTGGCGCGTGGTGCACGCGCCCGAGCCTGGCCCCTTGATGCCCAGCGCCTTGCACCGCACCGTTGAAGTGATGGCGGTGGATGCCCTGCGTGATGTCGTGCCCTGCATAGCGCCACGCCGCGCCTGGCTGCAGACCGTGGGGCTGGCGGTGGCCCCAGAGGAGCTGTTGCCCTTGTCGAGCTGGCTGGGTGACGTGGGGGTGACCCGCCTTTGCGCCTTGGGTGCCATGAGTGCCCCCGAGGCTGGATGGCACCACGATGGCCGGTTCAGCTTGCTGGACTTGGTGCGGGTGGTGGAGGTCGAGCAGTCGGCTGAAACAGCGGCCCAATCGTTCGCCACATATCGGGATTGAGTGCATGGCCTTTCTCACGCTGGAGCAACTCAGTTACACCTACCCGGGCTGGCCGCCTGTGGTGGATGGCATCGACTGGACCTTGCCCGCTGGCGAATTTCATTGCCTGGTTGGTCGCAGCGGCTGCGGCAAGACGACCTTGCTGAAACTCGCGGCCGGGTTGCTGCGGCCCCAGCAAGGCCGGGTGTTGTTGCAAGGGGCTGAGTTGAGCGAACCCACCCCAGCCATGGGTTTTGTTTTTCAGGCGCCCACATTGCTGGATTGGTTGACCGTGCTGGACAACGTGTTGTTGCCCATCAGTTTGCATCGACCGGTGGCCACGCAGGACCGCGAGCGCGCCCATGGCTTGCTGGTGCAAATGGGGATGGCGCATTTGCAGCATCAGAGACCGCGGCAATTGTCGGGCGGTCAGCAAAGCCGTGTCGCGATCGCGCGTGCCCTCATCACCGAGCCGTCGTTGTTGCTGATGGATGAACCCTTTGCCGCGCTGGACGCGATCACGCGTGAGGAATTGCAAATCGAGTTGCATCAGTTGTGCCAGTCGCGCCAGACCTCGGTGCTTTTTGTCACCCATGACATGAGCGAAGCCGTGTTTCTGGCCGATCGCATTGCGGTGATGGCGCGAGGGCATGTGGTCGCGGACATCCGCGTACCCTGGGATCGTCCGCGACAACGAGCGCTTCGATATGGGCTGGAATTCAACGCCATGTGCGGTCAGGTACGCGAGTGCATGGACCAGGAGCTGGCATGTTGAAGCTGTTCTCTAGCGTCAAAGCGCGGGCTGGGGCCATTGGTCTTGGGCTGGTGCTGCTGCTACTGTGGGAATACCTGGCTGAACAAATGCGATGGTCGGCCCTGGTGATGCCCGCCCCCTCGCGCGTGGCGGCGGCGCTGTGGCAGGGCTTGAACAGCGGTTACTTTGGACCGCATGTCTGGGTCACCGTGTGCGAGATGTGGCTGGGTTTGTTGCTGGGCACGCTGATGGGGTTGGCGGGGGGGATGGTGCTGGGTGAATCGCAACGGTTGCGGCAGTTGCTCATGCCCTATGTGGTGATGAGCCAGGTGGTGCCCAAGCTGGCCTTGGTGCCTTTGTTCATCATGTGGCTTGGGTTTGGCTGGTGGCCCACGGTGGTCATTACCGCATTGATTTGTTTTTTCCCCTTGCTGGAGAACACCATCACGGCGCTGCAACATGTGGATCCTCGGCAACTGGAGTTGTTCCGTGTCCTGCGGGCGTCGCGCGCCCAAACCTTGTGGCGGCTCAAATTGCCTGCGGGGTTGCCCATGTTGCTGGCGGGCTTTCGTGTGGCGGTCGTGCTGGCGTTGGTGGGCGCGGTGGTGGGGGAGTTCATGGGCTCTGGCAAAGGCTTGGGTGCCCTCATCATCGCGGCGCAAGGCTCGATGGATACCCCGTTGATGTTTGCGGTGCTGGTGCTCATCACGCTGATCGGCTTGGTGTCCTATCAGCTGAGCGTGTGGTTGGAGCGCAGCTTGTTGAGGCGATGGGGCATGCCGCCCTCGTCCTCGGAAATGTTTTGAAAGGTGGATCATGCAAAGAAGAGATTGGTTGTGGCATTCGGCGCGAGCCACTGTGCTGGGGTTGGCGCCTGGGTGGATGTCCGCTCAAGCACAGACCGCGTCTAACGCGCTTGAGAAGTGTGTGGTGGCCGGATGGAGCAAGCCCATCACCGAGATCACCAACCTGCTGGTGGAAGACGACAAAGGCTTTTTCAAGGCCCGTGGCATTGCGCTGGGCTACGTGCCGGGTGCGGGCGGTGGCGATGCGTTGCGCAATCTGCTGAGTGGTCAGGCCGATGTCGCGTTCACCGACCCGGGCTCTTTGTTTGCTGCGCTCGACAAGGGCGAGAAGCTGCGCGTGATCTACGACATCTATCCGCAGAATGTGTTCAACGTGGTGTCGCTGGCCTCGTCGCCCATCCGCACCCCGGCCGATTTGAAGGGCAAGCGTATCGGCGTTTACAGCCTGTCCAGCGGGACGCGGCAGAACCTGCAGGTCTTGCTGCATCAGGCCGGTTTGACTGAGGCGGATGTCACCGTGGTGGTCACGGGCTTGCTCAACTTTGCACCACTCATGCAAGGCCAGGTGGATGCCACCGCCGCCACCGACACCGGATTGCTGGTGGGACGGCAGCGCGGACTGGGACCGGTGCACGTGATGGAGGTGCGTCAGCACCTCAACATATCGAGCGATGTGTTTGTGGTCCGTGAGGACACCTACCGTGACCGCAAGCCGATGTTGCGTCGTTTCCTGCAGGGCTACCGCGACAGCATGCAATGGATGATTCGCGCGCCTGAGGAGGCGGCTCGACTGGCGGTCAAAGTGGCGATTGATGGGCAGAATCCCGCCATCAATCTGGAGATCATCAAATTGCGCAATGCCTCCAGCGTGTCTGCGCTGACCCAGCAAAAAGGCCTGGGGGCGCTGGATGTGGAGACCTTGCAGCGCGGCGCCCAGGTCTATCGTCAACTGGGTTTGATCCAGCGCGAACTGCGCATGACGGATGTGGTCAGCCAAGACCTGTTGCCGGGATTGACATGAGCGAGCGCCTGCGCCCCTTTGAACAACAGGTGGTCCTCGTCACCGGTGCCAGCCGTGGCATTGGCGCAGCGATTGCACAAGGCTTTGCGCGTGAAGGTGCATGGGTTGTCGTCAACTACCTGAGCAACGAGTCGGCCGCCCAGGCGGTGGTGGCGCAATGCCGCGAACTGGGCGGCGATGCCTGGGCCATCCGTTGCGATGTCGGGGACGCGACCGCGGTGCAAGTCATGATGCAACAGATCGAGCAGGAGCTGGGGCGGCTGGATGTGGTGGTCAACAACGCCTTTCGTCCCTACCGATTCGACCCTGAGATGCGGTCGCGTTTTTGGGAGTTGTCCTGGTCGCATTACCAGTCGCAGTTCGAGGGCTCGGTGCAAGCATGCTTCAACGTGTGTCAGGCCGCCTTGCCATTGATGCGCAAACAAGGACAAGGCCGCATCGTCAATCTGTCCAGCGATTTGGTGCAACGCCCTTCGGTGGCTTATCACGACTACAGCACGGCGAAGTCAGCGCTGGTGGGCTTCAGCAAAAACCTGGCCGCCGAATTGGGCCCACTGGGCATACGGGTGAATTGTGTCGCCCCCGGTTTGGTCTTTCCCACCGAAGGGTCGCGGGCCACACGCGAAGAGGTGCGCGAGCAGATTGCTGCGCAAACGCCTTTGCGTCGATTGGCCACGCCGCAAGACGTGGTGGGGCCGGTGCTGTTCCTGGCGTCTTCATGGAGTGGCTTTGTCACCGGGCAGGTGCTGGTGGTGGACGGCGGCTGGGTGATGAACGGGTGACCAGTAACCCGCATTTTTGTTGCAGTTTGTCTACTTGAGGAAGTCATCGAATCTCCGTGCTTAAATGACAAAACCGTCATTGTTTGCATCGGTCTTAGTATTCACTAATCGCTCACTTTGGAGTCATTTCGATGTAATTGAATCCTTTAGGATTATTGAAAGTTATCAATTCAACTATAGACACAAAGTAGTCATTTAACAGTCAGGAAAGTTGGCTTGTCGTTCTTTATTGATACCACTATCCTGTCATGTCAATATCCCGGAAATCCGTCATGTCGACGTCCTGATCCACCGGGATTGGAAGCGCTGAGTCATGAATTTCCGGTCACCGTCAAGCGATTCAGTTCGCCCGATTCCCATTGTCTTGCGGCGTGCCCTGTTGCTGCTGTATCGATGGGTGCAGGCTCGACAGGGTGATGGGTACCAAGCCCTGTTGCTGAGCGTTTACATCAGCAGTCTGCTGGACAACCTGGCGCAAGCTGCCGAGGAACAGACACCCAACAGTGCGGCGTTTGCGAACTCGGCTGTTGATGAAGCTCATGTGGCCAACCCGGAGTGGGCGTTATGGCATCAGGCCTTGCTGGACACAGAAGCCCTGTCATGGCAAACATTGTCAGACACCGCCCCCGACTGGTTGGCGGAGCAATTGGCGGGCGCGCAGTGGACCGATGAAACGACGCTCGAGCCGATCGAGTCGGCGTTGGAGATGGGTCAGGATGTTTGGCTGGCCAAGGCCGATGAGGCGGCGCGCCCACGTGCGGCCTCACCCAAAGCGGCAGATCAAAAAGGTAACCAAGCCGCCAAGGCCGGGCAGGATGAAAGCGGTGAGGCTGGTGCGGATGAATCCGCTGAACCAACGCCCGCCGATAGTGAAGGCGAAGGTGTCAAGTCTACCGAGAGCGGCAAGTGGAAAGCCACGCCTGCGTCGCTCTTGGGCGGCGGTGGTGGTGGAGGTGGGGGGGGAACGACCATTTCAGCCGCATCACCACCGGCGGCAGGCTCGGTGATCAAGGGTTATCTGGATCAGGCCATTGTTTGGCGTGACCGCAACGGTGATGGCGAGTTGAGCTACGAGGACACCAACCGCAATGGTGTGTTTGACCGCGCCGAATACTACACCGACAGCAATAACAACCAACAATATGACATTGGCGAAGAATTCATCGATGCCAACAACGACCACGTTTACAGCGTGGGCGACAAGATCACCGATGACTTCACCTACACCGACAGCTCGGGCAATTACAGTCGCTTGTCCGGGTCAGGCGCCATCCATGTGCTGGGGGGCGTGGACCGCTACGGCACCGGTTTGAAGTTTGAAGGCGTGTTGTTGGCCCCAGAGACCGCGAAGGTGGTCACATCGCTCACCACCCTGGTGGAAGCGGTGCGGCAATCGGCTAAGCTGTCGGTGGAAGACTCGGTGGCTGCGGTGAAAAGTTTGTTGGGGCTGGGTGCTGGTGTGGCCACGGCGGACCTGCTCAACCTGGATCCCGTGGAGCAAGCCTACAACAGCAATACACGCAGCGATCAGGCCAAGTACCTCGACCTCTATGCCAAGTCGGCTCAGGTCGCCAACATCCTGGTGGTCGGTGCGGCAGCGGTGCAAAAGGCCAATGGCCAACTCACGCTGGAAGAAGCCGCTTTGTCGGTGGTGAAAGCTGTGGGTCAAACCTATGTGGAGGCCAAATCCACCTCCAGCGTTCAGGTGCCCTCGATCAACCTGTCCGACGCCAGCTTCATTCGCGCCGTCTTTGACAACATTCAAACCGGTGCGACCTTGGTGAATGTGGCGGCAGTGACCACGGCTTTGTCGAACATCAACCAGTCGGTGGCGGACATCATCAGCACGGCCGATGCCAATTCCAAAGCGTCACTCAATGCATTGGTGGCCACCGAGTTCGCGTCGCAGTACGACCTCACGGGTGACATCCTGGGCCGACTCGACAGCCAGGGACAAGCACGCACCCTGGATGTTGCCAACTACAGCGGATCCGGTTGGGCCGATAAATTGCAGGAATACCGTGCGGTGGTTGGCTCCTTGGCGGCCCCCGATCAGGGGGGCCGTGGTCAGGCCATCAAGCCCGTGCTGGTTCACCTGGAGGCTGGGGTCAATACGCCTGAGGTGTTGTCGCTGATCGGTGGTGACAAACTCAGCGCCGGGTACACCTACACCCTCAAACAGGATTTGAACAAGGATGTCGTCAAGGGCGATGTCCTGCGACTCCTGGTCAATGGCCAAGTGTTGTCGCTGACCCATGAGGTCACCGCCGATGAGGTGGCGGCCGGTAAATTGCAAGTCAATCTGACGCCTGCCATCTGGGGCACCCTGGCACCAGGGCAAGTTTCTGCGCCTTACGCGCTGAGCACCCGCTTCGACACCTCGGCCGGTGTCTTGGGCGGTGAGTCACGTGCCCTGACCTTGACCTTGGACAACCAGGTCAGCACGCCCAGCTTGGCTTGGAAGGTCGACACTGGGATACCGCAGGACAACATCACCAATGATGCCCGCTCGGCGCTGGTGGGGACGGCCGAGTTGGGGGCCACGGTTCAAATCCAGGTCAGCCAGAATGGCGGTGCGGCTCAAAGCCACTCACTGGTGGCCTCGGGCACCAGCTTTGAAGTGTCCACCACGGCGCTGGGCCTGTCGTCCGAGGGGCAATACGTCGTCACTCTGAGACAGACCGATTTGGCGGGCAACACCTCGCCCTTCAGTGCACCGAAATCCCTGGTCGTTGATCAAACGGCACCCGCCTTGCGTGCGTCACTCCAAGACAACTGGCTGTCCCTGGCAGAGCTGCCTTCGCTGGGTGTGACGTACAGCCTGGATGACGCGCAGGCAGTTTTGTCCTACCGGCTGACAGATGAGCAGGGCAAAACGGTGAATCTTTCCTGGTCGCAGGCAGAGAGCTTTTTGCTCACCAACGCCTCCTCTTTGTCAGAGGGGAAGTATCAACTCGCGATCACTCCGACCGACATCAGTGGCAACGTGGGTCAGGCGTCGACGCTGGAATTCGTGGTGGATAACACGGCACCCATCGTGCACCTGCCCTTGGTGGCTGGCTCGACAGCCCCCAATGTCATCAACTTGTCGATGGCCCAGGACGATGTGATTCTCACCGGCACTGTCGACAATACCGAATCGGGCCAACTGGTCACCGTCACCCTGACGCTGGGGGACGTTCATTGGTCACAGCAGGCCGCACTCAGCAGTGGCGAATACTCGGTGGTGCTCGATAAGCACCTGCTGGCGCAATGGCAAGATGGCCAATACACCCTCAGTGCCGAGGTGGCTGACCGAGCAGGTAACCCGGCCCAGTCCACAGCCACTCTGGCAATTGACAAGACAGCGCCCGCTCTCACGCTGGGTATCGATGACGCCTCCATCAACTCGATCAGCATGGCCCTGATTGCTCAGGGGTTCCATTTCACCGGCACTGCCACCGGTGCCGAAGATGGACAAGCGGTGAGTGTGGTCTTGGGTTCCCTGGACAACCCTGAGCTGAGTTGGACCTTTGATGGCCAGGTGTCGGCTGGGGCTTACAACATAGCGGTGGATTCCACGGCACTCCAAGGCTTTGTGGATGGGCAGTACCAGGCAACCGTTTCGGTCAGCGATCAGGCGGGCAATGCCGCCCAATGGGTTCAAAGTTTTTCTGGTGATGTGACGGCTCCGTCGGTTTCACTCGCCTTGCTGAGCGACACCCTGTTCAACGCTTCCGAGGTCACGAGCGATTACCAGCAGGGCGTTATCCTCAGTGATCCCAACGCACGTGTGGTGGTCAAAACCGTCAAAGTGGGCGACAGCAGCGGGTCCGATCTGCGATCGCTGAGCTACGTTGACCAACAAGTGAAAGGATCATTGCAAACCCTGGAGGATGGCGAGTACCGTGTGTCCGTGCAGGCATTTGATGCCAACAACAACCCCAGCACGCTGGTCACCCAACGCTTTGCGATCGACAAGACCGCGCCGGTGCTGACGCTCTCCACGCCCAGCATCCTCAGCAACAACCAGGGTTACCTCAACAAGTCCCAGCTCAATGCGGGTCTGACGATTTCTGGAACCGTGCAGGGGGCCGAAGCAGGACAGTCCGTGTTCCTGTCGGTGTTGAATTCGAACCAGGACGTGGTGTCGAATGTGACGGGGACCGTGAACACCCGTGGCGAGTATTCCGCCGTGTTGTCCAAGGACCTGTTGCAAACCTTGCGCGATGGCAATTACACCGTACAAGCCCAAGTCAGTGATCGCGCGGGCAATGCGGCCACCGGCAAAAGTTTTTCGTTTCAGGTGGATCAGACCGCACCAGCAGCACCTGTGTCGCTGGATCTGGACCCATCCAGCGACACAGGGGTCAGTCAGCACGACAACATCACAAGTAAAAGCAGCGGGCTTCAATGGACCGGTAGCGCCTCGGTGGCGGATGCGGGTAGCAAGGTTTTCCTGTATGACAAGGGGCAACTGCTGCCTGGGGTCACGACCCTCGTGGATGCTGAAGGGGCGTTCCGCTTTCAAGGCGTGACGCTGAGCCCGGGCAACCATGTCATCTCCGCCCGCGTCCAAGATGCCGCTGGCAACCTGGGCGAGGCCTTGTCGATGGCTCCTATCACCGTGGACACGCAAGCACCTGTGGTCAGTCGGGTCACGGTGCCTGGGGCTGCGGTGTACGACCGCGGTCAGGTGTTGACCTTCGTGCTGCAAGGCAGCGAAGTCATGAATGTGGTGGGGACGCCTCGTCTGGGCATTGGTCTGGACAGTCTGGATTTGAGCAGCCCCAATCATCGTTATGCCCAGTACCAATCGGGCAGCGGCACCAATCAATTGGTGTTCACCTACAAAGTGGCATCCGGCGATTTGGACACCAACGGTATCACCCTGGGGGGGGTGAGCCTGCCCGCTGGGAGCAGCATCACCGACATCGCCGGCAATTCTTTGGTGCCCACGCTCAACAACGTGGGTAGTCTGGGCGGCGTCAAGGTCAACGGCGCGGTGATCGGCTCCTCTGCCGATGGTTATCTCGTCAATGTGACGATATTTTCCGACAGCAACCGCGATGACCAGATCAGCCAGGGCGAATCCGTCGGAGGCTCCATTGGCGCCGGGGTATTCTCGATTCCTGGCGGGTCCGGTCAATTGATCATGCGCGGGGGCGAGGATATCTCCACCGGTCAAGAATTTGAGGTGGAGTACAAGGCCCCCGAAGGCTTTGTGGTCATCAACCCGGTGACGACGTTGATGGCGGAGTATCAGACCTACAAGGCCTATGACGAACAGTCTCAGACCTATCGAGCGGACAACCAGGCGTTGGCCACTCAATTGATTCGAGTGGGGTTGTTTGGCAGTCATCTTCCCCAAACCTTGGTTGATGACCCCTTGAGCGCGGCAGATCTCTTGTCGGGCTACGACGCTTTCCGCGAGGCGGTCGGTGTGTCTTCAAACATGGCACAACGAGAGTCAGCGATTGAATACCAGAAAACAGCCGCCATGCTGGCTGTCGTGAGCGATGTTGGAGGACAGTCGCTGGCAGCGGCCGATGGTGAAGAAGGGCACTTGGCCACTCAAACCAGTGTCGCCTTGATGCAGGTGCTGGCGCGCCAACTGGAGGCGGTGCCTGCTGGGGGCCTGCGAGCGGTGTTGCAGGATGCCAGCCAGTTGCGAACGCTGTTGACCCAAGGGGCTGAGCTCAGTGGCTTGACCTTGACGGCAGATCAATTGACCGCTTTGAATGCGGTTGCAGGCTTGATGGCCAAGGCCAATCAGTTGATTGGTGCGGTTGAGGTGTCGGATGCGGTTGCGCAAAACGCCCATGATGCGATTGCGCAGTTGCGACAGATTGTTTCTGTGCAAAGCGTGGTTCAGGGGGATTTGCTGCCTGATCTCAAGTCGCTGATGGAAAGCCCAACAGCAAGTGCCTTGACGGCGACCCAGACCATGGTGACCCAGATGGAGTCGATGGTGAGCCGCGCCATTGTCGGCCCCATTGTGCCGTCGACTTTCAAGGTTGGCATTCTCACCAACCCCGATGGGGACCTGTCAGCCACGACGTCCTCGGTGTCTGTCCATGAAGGTGATGCCCAGGGTGACGGGACTCTGGTTTACTTCAAGGTGACCCGAGGCGGTGGCCTGGATGGAACCGTGGTTCTCAAATACACGATGGAGGGGTCCTCGGCATTGACCGCCGATCGCTTCGCCGACGATACCATCCCCGCTGGAACTTTGACCTTTGGCCCCGATGTCACCGAGCAGATCATTTCCGTGCAATTTGCCAACAATGATTGGCGCAACTCCAATGAATTGCTGACGTTTGCTCTGGAGGATGTCTACGGCAACTCCCAGTTCACCGATCTGCAGGGCAATTTGGTTGCAAGGGCCAAAGTGCAGGTCCACTTGCTGGACGACGACCCCAACACGCCTGAGATCAAGATGCCCGAATCCCTGGCAGTGGGTTCTGGTCAGGAGACCCACATCGAAGGCATTTCGATGGATTACTACGACCCGCAGGCGACCCTGGTGGTCCTGTTGGAGTCGGTGAATGGCGGATTGGGATTGCAGCCATCCACCCAAGCCGGCGCGCTGGCGCTGAGGGGGGTGGACAACCAACCGGGCCTCTATCAGCTCACAGGCCGCTTGGATGCCTTGAATGAAGCCTTGTCTCGTTTGACGTTCAGTGGTGCCGTGGGAGCGCTGGAGGGCGGCTTGCGGCTGAAGGCGCAGCCCCAGGGACGGGATGTGATGGGCGATGGGGATGTCGCCGTTCAAATCCACAACAGTGCTGAAATTCAGGTGGATGATTCGGTGCAGCATGTGGTGGCGGGCACGAAGTCCGACTTGCCATCCATCCAGGTCAGCGATTTGGATTCCCGTCAACTGACTGTCACGCTGCGCTCAGCCGATGGCGAGATCTGGGTCCCGGATGCCGAGGGCGTTTTTGTGGAGCGCGCCACGCCTGGGGAACTGATATTGCACGGCGAGCAGGTGGAGTTGAATGCCGCGCTGGACGCTTTGTCCTTCGTGGCCGATACAAATATCCGGCGTGCCAGTGTTTCTGTCAACGTCTCTGATGAAGATGAGTTGACCCTGGACGCTACCCAAGAACTCAGCTTGGTGGTGGATCAGGCCGCTCCGACTTTGCGGGGGCCGAGCAGCCTGAATTTCAAAGGTGGGGTCGCCTCCGCCTTGCCACCCATATTGCTGGAGGACGTCGACAGCCCAGTCTTGACGGTCACGGTCTCCACCAGTGAGGGGGCTCTGATCCCAGGGGACCTGTCCAGCGCCGTGAAGGTGATGGAGCAGTCCACGGGGCGTCTGGTATTGCAAGGCGCGGTGGCGTCACTGGAAGCTTCATTGCAGGCCATTGCCTACAAAGCGCCCGCGAGTGGTCAGCCAGTGTTGTCATTGTCCGTGACCGATGGGCAGGCCATGGCTGGCAAGCAATGGGTGGTCAATATTTTGGACAATCAGGCCCCATGGGAGGGCGGCGATCTTGCGCTCGATACGGTCAAAGAGGATGAGCCCACCGTCATCCGTTTGGCGCCTCAGACCCTTCTGGACAGTGATTCAGCAAGCACGCCCACCCAGATTCGAATTTTGTCCGTGCTTGGCGGCAACATCACACAGCCCAATGGCAATACAGTGTCATTGGGTGAGAGCGGAACTTTGCTGGACTTGGTCAATGGCAGAGTCGATCTGAAATTCACCCCGGACGCCAACCGCAATCTCGACAGCAGCCTGAGCTATGTGGTGGTGGATCCCGCGCTGCCCAGTTTGAATTCACTGGCTTCGACCGTCACCATCCCTTTGTTGCCGGTCAATGATGCCCCTGTGCTGGTGGCCCCTTCAACGCCACTGTCTTATGTGGAGAACGCTCCTGCTTTGGCGGTGGGCGCTAATGTGTCCATCACCGATGTGGACAGCGCTCAACTCAGCGAGGCTGTGGTTCGCCTGAGCAACGCGCAGTCCACCGATGAGCTGACCTGGTCTGTAGCGGCTTTGCCTGTTGGGGTCACAGCCTCTTACGCTTTTGATGCGAATACCCAAGTGGGCTTGCTCACCCTCAAAGGGACTGCAACCTTGGATCAATACCGAGCATTGTTGCAATCGGTGTCTTTCGTGGATCCATCGGACGCTTTATCAACGGCTACCCGGACGTTGGAGTTTCAGGTCCAGGATGTGGCAGCCGCGGGTTCGGGGTCGGCGCTTCGCAGCAGCGTCATCAGCCGGTCCCTTGAGGTCACGCCGGTCAATGATGCCCCCGTGATCACGCTGGGAACCGGGACGCTGGTCTTCAATGAGTCGGCCGGCGCCAACAAACTGGCCGAGAGCCTGATCCTGGGTAAAGACATGTTGCTGTCGGATCCCGATCTGATCGGTGTCTCCAAGGTGGCCTCTGCCAGGCTGATGTTCAGCGCAGGCTACAGCCCAGGCGAAGACGTGCTGGCCTTGCCGGCCACGCTGGCTGGCGTCAAGTCCAGCTTTGATGTGGCCAACGGTGTGCTTCAACTCACGGGAGAAGCCACGCTGGAGCAATACAACAAGTTGCTGGCATCGGTGATCTATCAGAACAACTCGGCCAACCCCGCCACACAAGAACGCCAGGCGCTAGTCACGGTCACGGATGTGCTGGGGGCCGTCAGCGCACCGAAAACGATGGTCTGGAATGTGAAGGCCTTCAACGATCCAGCACAGATCGATTTGTCCGGCGACGATTTCCAGGCGCGGGATACGACAGCCTTGTTTGCGGCCGATGTGGGGGCTGTGCAAATTGCGCCGACTGCATTCGTCAAGGATCCTGACGGCACTCGACTGACCTCGATACAGGTGGTGATCAACGATCCGCAAGCCGGGGACGCCTTGAGACTTTCCTTGGCTGCTGAGTCGGCACGAAAAGCCGGAGGACTGGAACTCAAACTTCTGAGCAACGGCATTCAGTTGTTGGCACCCCAGGGGGGGAGCCTCTCGGCGTTCGAAAGTGTGTTGCGTGGCATCGTCTTTGACCACACCAAGCAAAAGCTGACAGAGGTGGTGACAGGCCAGCGTACCCTGACCGTCACGGGTGTGGACGACAGTGGTCAGGCTATCTCTTCGGCAACCGTGGCCGTGACCTTGACGCCAGGAGCGTTGGCCAGAGTGGATGTCAACGCTTCAGACCCTTCCAACCCGGTCTACGTGCTCAACCTCAATGGCAAGGCTGGGTCAACGACATTGTTGGCGGATTTGTCCGCCTCCATGGTGGCCACTGAGTCTGGACGGGTTTCCGTCAAAGACCTGTTCAAGGCCACGCAAATCAACGCGTCCAATCTGAACCCTGAGGGTTTGAGCAGCATTTCACTAATTGGCACCAAATCGGCCAACGTCATCGTGGGCTCCGTGGGCGATGACATCATCAGTGGAGGTGGTGGACAGGATGTGCTGCAAGGGGGGGAGGGCGATGATGTATTCGTGTTTTCCATCGCTGACCTGGCCGATGCCAATGTCGATGGCGGTTCCTCAGGTCCCGCGGGAGACGCCCTGCGCTTGATGGGCGGCGGTGCCTTGAGTGACCCACAACTGACCCGGGTCACAGGCGTTGAGAAGCTGCAACTGGCAGGCAACAAGGCTTTCCAGATCCATACATCGCGTTTCAGCATCATCGATGCCAGCGCTCAACTGTCCGTCGGCGTTTCCATCAGCACCCAGGACAGCACCGTGACCGAGCGGCTGACGGGCAGTGATTTCAACGACTTGTTGGTGGGTGGTGCGGGCGCCGATGCATTGCTGGGTGGGGCTGGCAATGACACATTGCAAGGTGGGGCTGGTGCTGACACCTACACTGGAGGTGCGGGGGCTGATACGTTTGTGGTGTCGGCCAATGACAGTGGCATGATTTCAGCCAACTACGATGTGATCACCGATCTGGCGGTGGGCGATTTCATCCGGCTGCAGGGCGTGAGTGGCTTGAAGTGGCGAGGACAGTCGTCGGCACTGTCCCCGCAAACCCTGGATGCCTGGCTCGAGCGCAGCGGTGACAGCTTGACCTTGTTGTACGAAACCGCAACAGCGGGTTCTGTGCCGGTCGTACATGGCATCCAACTCAATGCGTCCATCCGCTCCAGCGGGTGGGTGGCCACCGAGCAATCCGATGGCTTGCTGTTGTCCATACCCGTCAACAATCCATCCACCGTCGCGGTCCCGAGCTCCAGCGAAAAGCTGCCGCTGACAGCCTTGCCGCGTGGGCAAGCGACTGCGGTGAAGGATGTCCTGGTTCTGGACACAGCCACGGACATCCAGACGCTGTCCATCGAAGCCAAAGGTGGACTGTTGTCGATCAACCATGTACAAGGCAATGTACAAGGGGTGAGCAGTTATCAATTGACGGGCACCACCGAGCAAATCAATCAGTGGCTCACGACCTTGACGTACACCGCATCGTCAAGAAGCGACAAAGGGATGGTGAGCGCGATTGACTTCAAAGTGCATGACGACGTCAACCTGGACTTCAGTGCTGTCAAATCGGTGTACTTCACCGTGCCCAATGCGGCACCACAAATTCAACGGGGTAGCGGGGCCTCCAACTTGCAAGTCACCGTCGGCAACGCCGTGCCTCTCAAGGGTCTCGGTGTGGCGGACGCGGACGGTGGCGTGTTGTCATTGACGCTGTTCCCGACCACTGCTTTGGGGATCTTCACCAAAACCCCAGGGACAGATTCGCTGGGCGTCACTGCCAGCGGTTGGGGCAGTTCAGCCCTGATTTTGAAGGGGACGGTTGAGCAGATCAATGCATTCTTCAATCAGTCCGAGACCTCTGGCGTATCGTTTTCTGCGCAAACGGTCGGCAGCACATCCTTGGGCTTGAGGGTCAGTGATGACCGTGGTGATACCGGTTTTGCGTCCGTATCCTTGGGGGTACGACCCAGCGCACCCTCCCAGCCCAACTTGTTGGCGGCCAGCGACAGTGGCTCCTCTAGCACAGACAATCGGACCCACATCACAACACCTTCCTTGTCCGTCTCGCTGGCTGGCACGGGCGCCGTCAAGGGAACGGTGCTCAGCTTACTGGCTGACGACGTGGTGGTGGCCACCCATCTGTTGAGTTTGGCTGAGGTGACCGATCAACGGGCCACGATTCGTGTCGGAGAGTCGGTGAATGACGTCAAGATGCCGGAGTTGAGCGACGGCAGTATCAAATTCTCGGCAGTGCTGTCCCACAACAATGTGAGCTCCATGCCGTCATCCATCTTGACGATTCAGCTGGATACCCAAGCCGCGGTACCGCAGACACCGCGATTGGCTGCTCAAGACGACAGCGGAGTTTCCGCAACGGACTTGATCACCAACAAAACCACCGGGTTGACGTTCACCACCAAGACCGATGTGGGCTCCTTCATTCGACTCTATGAGGCGGGCAAAGAGCTGGGCTTCGCTGCTGCCAATGCAGCAGGCGTGGCCAGCATCGACTTGTCACTGGCCGCGGGGGCACACCAGTTGGTGGCTCGTGCCACCGATCTGTTTGGCAATCAAAGCGAAGCTTCTGCAGCCGTCAGCGTGTTGATCGACAGAACGCCTGTGACGGTGGTTGACGGCAAAAGTGTCTACCCCAGTGATGCAGCCTATGGACGCAAATCGGTTTTGAGTTTTGAATTGGCCTTCAGCGAACCGGTGGCCGTGGCCGCCGACTCTACACTGCTCATCACCTGGGATGGCTTGAAAACACCCGTCAAGGCGACGCTGGCAGCCCCAACCACAGCGGCTGGTGAAGCCCCTGCTGCGACCTCCTCGGGGGTGATGACTGCGCGGTATGTGTACGAAGTGACCAGCACCGACGATGCCAGCCAGGGCATTCGCATCCTGAATCCTTCAGGCGTCACCGATCTGGCGGGCAATGCGCTGGCCAGTTTCAGTAAACCTTTGTCAGGCATCAAACTGGACATCACGGCGGGCAACCCGCCTCCTGTGCCGGTGCAGGATGTGGCGACAGCCATTGCCGCTTCGGACAAACCGGTGGTCACCGCCAGTGGCAATTTGTTGAGCAATGATTCGGACCCTGACCCTGAAGATCTTCCGAATTTGCGGGTATCCGCCGCGGGTCTGGGGTCGCTCAAGGTGGACGATGTACCCGCCTTGAGCGGTGCGCTCACGACCCTCAAGGGGCGCTATGGCGACTTAGCGCTGGATGCCTCGGGGCAATACACCTACACGCCGAATGCGAATCGAGAATTGGCTCAAGGTCAGTCGGTGTCAGAGGTGTTCACTTACGTGGTGACCGATGGCCGCAGTGGTTATTCCGCTTCCAAGCTCACGGTCACTTTGCAAGGGGCCAACGACCCTCCGGTGTTCACGAGCGAAGCCACACCCAGCGTGGTTGAGGTGCTGGCGTCCAGCGAAACCACAGACCAGCAATTGAGTGGCGTCTTGACTGCCAGCGATCCGGACGCGAATGCACAGTGGGTGTTTGGGCTGGAGGGCAAGACGGCGGAGAACAACCTGGTGCGTCAGACGGGGACGTATGGCAGCTTGACGCTGAACGTCAAGACAGGCGCCTACAGCATTGAAAAATCGGCGGCGGCGATCGAGGCCTTGAATGGCGGCGAGAAGGTCAGCGACACCTTCACTGTGACCTTGAGCGATGGCATCGCTCCCTTGGTCAAATACAACCTGATCTTGAATGTGACCGGTGCCAACGACCTGCCTCAGGCGCAGGCCGCCGTGGTGACCGCAACCGAAGATGGCGACAAGGTCAACGGGCAGCTGGTTTCCAAGGATGTGGATGTCAAGGGTGCCACGGCCAGTTTTGCGCTGGACGTTGAGGTGGCCGGGCTGCAACTCAAGTCCGATGGCAGCTATGTTTTCAATCCTGCCGATGTGGCGTATCAGCGCCTGGCGCAGGATCAGCTGTTGGAGGTGTCGGTGCCTTACACGGTGACCGACGACCAGGGTGGGAAGTCCAACAGCACGTTGACGCTTCGAATCACGGGCGTGAACGACGTGCCGATGTTGTCTGAGAAAACGCTCGAGGTGATTGAGGATGGCGAGCGGGTGAGTGGCCAATTGATGGCCACAGATCCGGATGCTCAGTCGCTGATCTTCAAGCTCGACCGTGACGTGGCCGGATTGAGCCTGACGGCAGAGGGGCAATACAGCTTCAATCCTTCCGATGCGACCTACCAGTCCTTGACTCAGGGACAAGTGTTGAAGATCGCAGCGCCTTATTCGGTGACCGACGATCTGGGCGCCAAGACGACTGGGTCGCTGAATATTCAAATCACGGGCAGCAACGATTCACCCGTGTTCACGAGCGAAGCCACACCCAGCGTGGTTGAGGTGGTAGCGTCCAGCGAAACCACAGACCAGCAATTGAGTGGCGTCTTGACGGCCAGCGATCCGGATGCGAATGCGCAGTGGGTGTTTGGGCTGGAGGGCAAGACACCGGTCAACAACCTGGTGCGTCAGACGGGGACGTATGGCAGCTTGACGCTGAACGTCAAGACGGGCGCCTACAGCATTGAAAAATCGGCGGCGGCGATCGAGGCTTTGGGGACCGATGAAAAAGCGTCGGACACCTTCGTCATCACCCTGAGTGATGGGCTGGCGCCTGTCGTCAAATACAACCTGGTGCTCAATCTCGCCGGTCAAAATGACGCCCCCGTGGTGAGTGGGCCTGTCAGCGGCGTTCTGCAAGAGCAAGCCAACGCAACCGATTCAACCGTGGTGTTGAAGGCATCGGGGCTGTTGAATATTTCCGACCCGGAAAGCAATTATCCGCTCACACTGTCGCCAGTTGTCGGTACCCTGGTTTTCAAGTCCTCGGATGGGGTGACAAAAGGCACACTGAATCTTGGCGACCCGATGTCATCGAGCGGGGTGAACAGCACGCAGGTGGATGACCTGTTGCAGCAAGTTCGTAGTCACTTGCAGTTCAATCTCACCTCAACCCTTTCCAGTCCAGACGCTATTGCAGCGGCGGGTCCATTGGAATGGAGTGTGAGCATTGCGGACCAGTATCTCGATTTTTTGCGGGCCGGTGAAACCCTTGAGTTGACATACCCCATTCAGGTCAAAGACAGCCAGGGTGCTCAAACCAACAGCCGTATTCTGGTGATTGCCCAAGGGGCTGATGATCCTGCACATGCCAGCCCTGACTATGTGACGGCCATCGAATCGGGGGGCGTCGCCAATCAGGTGGCTGGCCTGAACCCTGCGGGCAATGTCTTGTTCAACGATCAAGGCTTGGCCTCTCTGCGTGTCGTGTCTGTGGCCACCGGTGCGACCACGGGTGTGGATGCAGGAAAGCCAGTGCCGCTGTCAGTGATGGGACTGTCCGCTTCGGATGTGACTCAATCCAATCAGTATTTCAACCCCGCCAATGGTCACATCTACGAATTGGTGATCGGCAGTGTGAATTTTCAAACAGCATTGGCCGATGCGGCCAAGCATTCCATTCAAGGATCGCAGGGGCACCTGGTCACCATCACCAGTCAAGCTGAAAACGATTTTGTTAAAAACATTCCCAACGTTCAAGGCGCTTTCATTGGAGCTTCTGATTCGGGAACATTGAATGTCTGGAAATGGATGGCTGGCCCCGAAGAGGGGGTTCAGTTCTGGAGCGGTCATAACGGCCCCAGCACGGGGGCGGTCAGTGGCCAATATGCAGCCTGGTCGAGCGGGGAGCCCAACAGCACCGGCGAAAACTATGCCCAAATCTACAGCAGCGGTGGCTGGAACGATATTGGCAATGGCTCTGATCGCTACGTGATCGAGTACGAGCAAAGCCCTCTGCCTCAAACCCGCCTGGCGGGCAAATATGGGACGCTTCGTCTGCTGGCCGATGGTCAGTTGCGATACGAACTGGACAACAGCAACCCTCTGGTCCAAGCCTTGGGTGTGGATGATGCCCCGCTGCAGGAGGTGTTCACTTACACCACCACCGATGGCACCAATACCTTGACAGCCCCGCTGACGGTGAATGTTCAGGGGGCCAATGACCTCCCCACCGTGAGCCGCATGGACAGCACCGTGCTGAAGATACCGGCCATCACTGTCAATGGTGTGTCGCCTGCGGCGACACTTCTGACATCGACGCAGCGTGTGCAAGTCAGCGACCCTGATGTCCATGATGCCTTGCAACTGGTGGTGCAGGATGTCGTGGCCAGTGGTTCTCTCCTGAATTTCGATGTGGCAAATGCCAAATCCTGGTTGACGGCCAGCGCTGTGCAGCGAGTCAACAACCAGGTTGCAGGGTCGGTGGATGTGACGTTTTCGGTCCCTTCCAGCGCTTTCATGACTTTGATGCAGGGGCAGACAGAAACCCTGACCTACACCGTCTCGATCAATGATGGTCATTCAAATACCGTGCGAACCACGGCAAGTTTCACCATCGTCGGAGCTGCTGATCATGTGCCCGTGACCCGATGGATGGATTTCTCGGGCCAGGGTGATTTGAGCACCGTGTTGCAGAAAGCCTCTTTGCAAAGTGTGGCCTCACTGGAGGCAACTCTCGCAACAAGCAGAATCGATCAAGTTCCCACGGGTGTGGTGTTGGATGCAGATCAATTGAGTGCCCTGATGGACAACGGCATTCGGCTGTCCCAACTGGATAAATTGACGCTGTCTGTCAATCCTGCCGCCTACGGTGCTCAAGGTCATCTGGCCTTCAGTTTGACCAGCATGGCGAGAGCAGGCGTGGACTCGGTGCGATGGGATTCGACGAAAGTCAGCGATATCGTGCTGGACTGGGGTGATGGCTCGTTGATCCCGGAGATCGCCTTACCGGCCTTGGGAGACTTGAACGGTGACGCTGTTCTGAGCTCTCAAGAGAATTCGGCCTTGCATATCACCTTGAATTACGTCGTCTCCTCAAGCGATGTGACCGATGGATTGCCATCGTCCGCTTTTTCTGTGATTGGCAACAAGGGCTGGGATTGGGGGCTGGCACCTTGGCAGGCGTTTGATAACGATGTCTTGACCAGCGCCGATATTCGAGAGTCTGAACCATGGCGTGGCTTGGTCAGTGGTCTGCAGATTGACCTGGGAACTGAGAAAGTGGTCAACGGATTGGGCTTGACCACCCGTGGTGATTTGTATTGGGGCAATAACAACAGCTACGACCCGGTGAAGTTTCAGGTGTGGGGTTCCAACGATGGCGAGACCTTCGCGCCGGTCACCCCGGATCCCTTGTTACTGACGCCGCCTGCGATACGTTCAAGCGACTACGCGGATGTTTATTTCGACAACTCCTCGGCCTACCGTTACTACCAAGTGAGGATGAACACGTCGGGGGACTCCCACGACATCCTGTCCGAAATGCGTCTGCTGTCGACGGAAGGGGTCGACAAGCGCATTTCCGAGTTGACCGCAGCGGGAGTCGATGTCGTTAAATTTGATTTCTCCCAGCTGCCGGGCCGTTATTTCACTGACAAGGCATTCAAAGACATCCAAGCCATGGATGCCCAGCATGTCCCGATGGACATCCGTCTCACGCAGGCCTCGTTGGTAAGCAGCACGGCGTCAACGATCACCATCGACAGTCAGAACCATGTGGTGTTGGACCTTGCGGGACAGGGGGTGCCGTTCCAGCCTGCCGCACTGTCCGTGTCTTTGGCTGCCTTGAGTCGGCTGGGGGTGGATTCGGTCAATCTGCAGAACATGTATGCCGGCGACGCCACCGATGCCTTGCCCGTAGGCTCTTTCAAATTGTTGCCGACCGGAGAGCAAGCCTTTGACCTTTTGGGTGTCGAAGGTGGCGGCCCTTGGTATGCGTTTGACAACAATGTCACGACCAAGTCCACGATCAAGAACACCTATGGTTACGAGGGTCGCGGCTATGTGGTGGACATGTTGGCCCCCACTGCGATCCATCGCATCGGACTGACCACCAGCAACGAGTCTTTCACCGAAGACCCCAGAAATCTGAAGGTCTGGGGATCTGCTGATGGTGTCAGCTATACCTTGTTGAACCAATCGGCGCTGACCCCGCCCCTGGCGCGTCGTGCAGATTATTCCGATGTGCAGATTGGCAATGCGGTGGCCTACCGCTATTACAAACTTGAAATCAACAACGCCAGTCTGAATTATTGGAGTGCGATCTCTGAAATTCGCATGTTCCAGGTGCCATCCACGCCACAGACGTTGACACTGGATCTGGATCTGGGCAAATTGGGCATCACCAACGGCGTTCTCCCCAGTCTGCCTGCGTTGGGTGATCGCGATGAAGATGGTGTCATCAGTGCGGCCGAAGACCGCGCGCTTGCAGTATTGCTCAAGATCCAGAGTGAAGATGCAGCCTGGGTTGCCAGTTCGCAAGCACAAGCCCTATTGCTCAAAGCAGGTGTGGATGCGGTGACGGTGGTGCCCTCACCAACCGCGGTTCATGACGACTTGATCAAAGTGGTGAATTCAGGCTTGGTGGCCTTGAAGGGGCAGGATGGCGGGTTACTGGCCACGCTGGAGACGAGTGCACTGTTGTCCGATGCCATTTCTCGGGGAGCGAAATCACAGCTGGCGCTGGATGCATTGACGCTCAATGGTTCCGTGCTCTCGGTCAAGGCCTCCAGCTTGATGGGGGCCGATCAGGTGCTGAGTGTGCAGGATGTGTTGCGTCTGGGGGTGGACGCGGTGCAGCTGGATGCGGGCGTCAATGCCTTGTCACTGGTGTGGGGATCGGGGAGCGTTGGGGCACAGACCGCCTGGCCCAAACTGGGTGACAACAACGGTGACGGCGTGTTGAGCGCTGCCGAGAACAACGCATCGCAGGTGAGCTTGCGGTTGTCGACCCAACCTTTGCCGTCTGTTGATCTGACCGATCGATTGGGGGAGTCTGCCTTTACCCGTATTGACGGCAGCGGCTGGGACAATTGGGGCGGGCCAGGGGGCGCCCCCTGGTTTGCTTTTGATGACAACGTGTCGACTCGCGCCGCCATCAAAGATGCGGGCACTGGGGCAGGTTTGTCACGAGGTATCCAAATTGATTTGGGCACTGCCAAGGTGGCCAACGGGCTGGGACTGACCACGCAAGATGCCTGGAACTGGAATACCAATACAGCCCCGGATCCACGCAATGTCGAGGTGTGGGCATCGAACAACGGGACCGATTTTGTCCGTTTGGCTCAGGCGACCCTGACGCCACCCACGGCACGGGGCACCGATTACCCCAACGTCTATTTTGATAATACATCGGCCTACCGCTACTACCAGGTTCGCATGAACAACGGTTCCACGGAAAGCTGGTTGAGCGTCTCTGAAATTCGTTTGCTGGCGCCTGCATCGGTGCCCACCTTGAACGATGTCATTGCCGTGTTGGGGCAAGCCAGCAACCTGGCCAGTGCGGGGGTGGACAATCTGACCCTCTCCCTGAGCTCCAAGGACGTGGATGGTTTGATCACCTCGTTGGCGACAAAACCTTTGACGGTCAACCCCATGGCCGTCCAAGTGAGCTTCAGCGAGGCGCAGTCGATCAGCAACAGCCAACTGAGCGCGCAAATTGATGCGCTGCATGTGAATGGCATCTCTGCCCAACTTGCGCTGAGTGCCGATCGCCTGTCCAGTTGGAAGCAGGCCACGCCCAGTTGGACATTCAGTGCGACTGATCAGATTCAGGTCGTCTACAGTGCCAAGGGCAACGAGGCTCAGCAACCGGTCCAAACCCTTGTGCTGTCCAGCTTGGACAGTATGAAAAAGTTGGGGGTCGATTCGGCGCAGTTCAACTCTTGGCTAAAAGCCACCGACAGTTTGCCCAGCTCGGCTTTTTATGGAAATAGCTATGACGAATGGGGCAGCAATGGTGGCCCAGCGCGTTACGCTTTTGACAACAACACCCAGACCAAATCCACTTTCAGAAATGGCAATGGGGATATCTCAGCGGTCAACCCGTTGACGATTGACATGGGGATGGCCAAGGTGGTGACCCGCATGGGCTTGACGACCTACTCCGATCAATGGCCATGGGGAACGGGCACGCAAGCCGATCCGCGCAAATATGAAATTTGGGGCTCGCAGGATGGTCAGGTCTACACGCGATTGGCTGCAGGTGAGTTGACGCCCCCCACCGCTCGTCAGGCCGATTTCCCCGACGTGGTGTTCAACAACAACACCGCCTATCGTTTCTATCAAGTCAAGCTGGCGGGCAGCACCGACTATTGGACGTCGGTGTCCGAGATTCGTTTGTTCGATACCCCCCTCACTCAGGTGTTGAACTTGACGATGGACGTCTCGGATGTCTCCACCGTCACACTGCCCTTGTTGGGCGACAACAACCGCGATGGTGTGTTGAGTGCTGAGGAGTCGCAAGCCCTGAGCGTCAACTTGTGGGTCTCAAAGCCTGAGGCCTACAGCCAGTTGGGCAATATGTTCACCCATGCCGGTGTGTGGGCCTCAGCAGGGGTGGATAACCTGATATTCACCCTGCATGCCGGCAACGCCAATGCCGAACTTGCGCAGTTGATCAACGCCAGAGCTCAAGCCCCCACGTCCTTGGGCGTGAATGTACAAGTGACGTTCAGCACTGATTCGACCCAGGCTCAAACCAATGGCGCTGGCAGGCTGTTCAACCTGGATTCATTTTCCGCTCAACAAGTCAATGGGCAAACCGTGTTGTCTGCACCCGCTAACGTGTTGCAGTCTGCTGCGGGAGCCTTGGGTGTGAATCAGCTGGTTGCTTTGGGGCTGAATTCGATTTCCGTCAATACCGGGACGATCAACCTGGTCTCGGGCGACCAGTTGCTGGCCCCGGGGCAATCGCTCCCGATCATCGGCGACAACAACGGTGACGGTGTGCTCAGTGCACAAGAAAACGCTGCTGTCCAAGTGGCCCTGCAGAAAAAGCTCAACAGCAATGATTTGACCGATGGGCTGACCTCGTCTCAGCTTAGCACCACCAGTTACATATGGTCGCCCTTGTTTAATTTGATTGACAACCAGCGCGAGACTGGTTTTGTCAATTGGTGGACCAACGCCTCGTCCCAATACCCCAGCAATGCCAATCTCAATGTCACGATGGATCTGGGGGTGCCCAAGCAGGTGACACGCCTTGGCTTGAGCACCGATGGGCGTGATTACAAAACCGTGGATGCTCCGGGCAGTGTGTTCATTTACGGTTCGAACGACGGCTCTACCTTCACCAAAATCACCCCCACGGCCATCGAGCTTCAGAAACCGTTCTCCAATCCGGGCAATTACCCGGATGTGCTGATCGACAACTCGATGGCCTACCGTTACTACCGGTTGGAGTTCCAAAAAACCATCGAGGGAAGTGCGCTGGCCTTGGGCGAGATTCGACTGTTCCAGGACTTGCGCACAGGCACCGACATGGCCGCCTACACCGCTGCCGGTGTGGATGCGGTTCAGTACCAGCTGGTGAACGGGGTGGAGGACAGCCTGCCGCTGTTGGCCCGCGAATTGGCCATGGATCGAGCACAGGGCCTGGCCGTGGAGGTCCAACTCGACTTGCCAGATGCGTTGGCATTGACCGATAACTCCTGGCGGAAAACACCCAAAGACTGGGGCTTCCTGGCCGATGACAAGGTGGCACTGGACCTCAAAGACGCCGTGAAATGGGTTGACCTGACCACGGTGCCCAACATGGGCATCAGCCTGGTCAACGCGTCCAAGTTGAACATTGATTCGGTGTGGTTGGCCAATCCTGGCGCTTCAGCGCTGGACCTGACCGATGGGTTACCCATCACTGCATTCACCGGCAACAGTTATGACGATTGGGGTTCCTCCAACGGTGGGCCGGGGCGGTATGCTTTTGACAACAACACCGCCACCAAGGCCTTGTTCCGCTACGGCAATACCGGTGTGGGCTCGGTCCAGCCCTTGACGGTTGACATGGGGTTTGCTCAGGTGGTGAAAGGCCTGGGGCTGACCACGGTGGACAGCCAGAACTGGGGCGCAAGTGTCCAGGCCGATCCCCACCAGTATGAGGTGTGGGGCTCCAATGACGGCCTGCACTTTGACAAAATCGCTTCGGGCAATCTGACTCCTCCGGTGCAACGGCAAGCCAATTTTCCAGAAGTGTCGTTTGACAATCACACCGCCTATCGTTACTACCAGGTCAAACTGGGAGGCAGTCAGGACTCCTGGACAGCCGTGTCGGAGATCCGCTTGCTGTCTGGTGCGTATGAAACGAGCAGCCCTTACGCCAAGGTCTCGGTGTTTGATTGGGGAGATCCATCATTAACCGCGGCACAGATGCGTTTGCCTGCACTGGGTGACGATAACAACGACGGCCAGGTTGACACCACCGAAGATGCGGCACATCAAATCTGGGTCCGTCTGAATGAACCCAGGGACCTGACCCATCAGAACTATCTTCAAGCCATCAGCTTCACCGCGGATACCAGCAACCAGAGCAGTGGATCGGTACAGGCGCTGGTGGACAACGACAGCAGCACGGTTTTTTCCTTCATGAATGTGGACGATGGGAAAACACCCAGTGTGGTCATGACCCTGGCATCGGCCAAAGTGGTGACTCGGATCGGATTGACCACGGGCACTTCCAGCTCGGGCTTTGAGTCCCCATCCCAGGTCAATGTGTATGGCTCCATCGATGGAATCACCTACCAGGCGCTGGCGGCTACCCCAGTGACAGCGCCATGGACCAAATCGACCGATTACCCGGATGTGTCCTTTGCCAACACGACGGCCTACACCTACTACAAACTGGAGTTTGGCAGCCTGCCCACGCGCAACAACGTTGAATTGTCGGAACTGCGCCTGTACGAGAGCGACGGCCATCGTCTGCAAAATTTCCGCACCGCCTTCGATACACGCCAAGCGTTGTTTGAGACAGCAGGGGTGGATGGCTTTGTCTGGACCGTGAATCCGTCCAGTGCCAGGCAAGAGTTGAGCTTGTCGTTGGAGAGCCCTTTCTCGGGCTTGGCAGGCACTGTGACCACACCGTTCCTGACGGCGGTGGACCTCAGTGCTGTGGCCATCGATGCCAGGCAGCAGGGCGCTTCGATGCTGGCCAACACCAGTGCATTGCACAAGTCGGGTGACTGGCTGTCCATCAACGCCAGCGCTCTGTCTGGCAAGGATCAAACCATCAGCCTCAAGGACCTGGCTCGACTGGGTGTGGATGGCTTGCAGATCGATGATGGCCGTCAAACGCTGACGCTCACGTCCGGCACAGGAAATGTGCTGAATGCCTGGCGCATCAGCCTGATCGGCGACAACAACAACGATGGCATCCTGTCGGTCGTCGAACGCAATGCTCTCCAGGTGGTCCTCAATCTGGGCAGTACCGTGACGAGAGGCAACACGATCAACCTGTCCTTGGATCAGGATGTGTTGAGGTTGGGGCAGATGGGAGTGGACTCGGTGGCTTGGCAAGCCGTTCGCATCAAAGACGAGACCGATGGCTTGTCCGCGAATGCCAGCCAAATGCTGGGGACCAGCACAGCGCCAGATTTGGGCAATGGCAACACCAATGGGCCAGCGTTCAATGCCTTTGACAACAACCCCAACACCTTCACCATCATTCAGGATGTCTACGCCAAGTCGAGTCGGGGTGTCACCGTCGATCTGGGCAGTGCGCGTCTGGTGACCGGCCTGGGCATCACCACCGCCCCTTCTTCGCGCTCGCTGAATGAATCACCCAAGACCGTTCGTCTGTCCGGGTCCAACGATGGGACGCAGTTCACGCCCATCACCATGGCCAATTTCAGCTATTTGACGCAAACCGCCACCGACCTCCCGGACCAGTTCTTTGCCAACTCGGCTGCCTACCGTTACTACAACCTGGAGTTCACTGCGCAAGACAACGGATACTATGTGTCGGTGGGGGAGATCCGTCTGCTGTCTGAAAACCCGTTGCCCGCGGTGAATATGACGGTCGATTTCAACCGAACCGGTTCTGCGGCCACCGTGATGCCTGCACTGGCAGTTCTTGGTGACCAGGACAGCAATGGCGTCTTGAGTGAGTCGGAAAATGCGGCCACGTTTGCGTCAATGCGGGTAGAGCCGCGTGATGCAGCGTTGGTATTGAGCCAGCAAACCGCTCTGTTCAATGCGGGCGTGGATCAACTGGTGTTCACCGTCAACAGCGGGACGGCACGCAGTGACTTGTTGAGTTTGCTGAGTGCGAAGTTGGCCAATGCTTCCGCACCTCAGCTATTGCCTCAGCAGGTAGACCTGGGGTCTGTGTTGCTGGACGCCAAGGCCTCGGGGGCCAGCACATCCCTGTCGCTGGACACATTTTCCATGAATATGGCGTCCGGATCTGCAGTCTTGTCGGTCAATGCCAATGCCCTCAAAGGCCTGGACGGCAAAGTCAGTGTGAAGGACGCCATGCGTCTGGGTGTCAACAGCGTGAAGCTGGATTCGCCCAGTCTGCAGCTGAGTGTGGGCTCTGGCACGCTCTCTGGCAGTTCCATCGTTCCGCTGTTTGGCGACAACAATGGAGACGGTGTTCTGGAGGCGAATGAAAAGTCGGCCAAACAAGTGACGCTGCAGGTGTCGTTGAGCACCCCGGATGTTACTGAGGGTCTGTCTTCGTCACAGCTGAGCACCAGCAGTTATGTATGGACCCCACTCTCCTATCTGTTTGACAACTTAAGGGAGACCAGTTTCGTCAATCACTGGACCACCAGCGCCTCTCAGTTTCCCAGCAACGCCAATTTCAATGTAACAGTGGACCTGGGGGCGGCCAAGCAAATCACGCGCATTGGATTGAGCTCGGATGGGCGCGATTACTTGAACTTCGATACGCCCGGTGCAGTGTCGGTGTATGGGTCGAACGATGGCTTGAATTTCAATGCCATCACTTCGAATGCGTTGGCGCTGTCCAAGCCGATCTTTAACCCCAGCGATTACCCGGATGTGTCGTTCAGCAACCCCAGTGCCTACCGGTACTACCGGCTGGAGTTCCAGAAGACCTTAACAGGCGGCGGCTTGGCCTTGTCGGAGATTCGCATGTTTGAGCCGACGTCCTTGCAGACGGCGGTCATGGGTGCTGGCCAATTGGCGGCGGGTGGTGTCGATCAAATCGCGATCAACCTGGAGGTCAATCCCAACAATCAGTTGCAAGAACTCAAGAATGCCCTGAACGTATTGCATCAAAACGACATGACCATTCAGGCGACGATGGATGCCTATGTGGCCAGCAGCCTGGCGGGCCTCATGAAAACCCCGGCTGCGGCTACCACCACCACTACCACCACCACGACAGGTCTGGTCGCCGCGCCAGCTTATCTGTTCGACGGTTTCAGTCCCAGCGACGTGGTGAGCCTCAAGGCGCCCCGCCTCATGGACGGCTTGTCGGGTCAGAGTCTCACTTTATCGCCAAGCTTGATCGACCTCAGCCGCATGGGCGTCGATGCAGTGAACACATCTTCGTGGTTCCGAGACGCGACCTCAGGACTCAAGACAAGCGCCTTCAGCGGGACGAGTTATGACGCCTGGTCGCAGGGTGGGGCTCCCTTCTATGCGTTTGATGACAATGTGGCATCTCTGGCGAGCTTCCGAAATGGCAATCAGGGATTGGCGGCGGTGCAGGGGCTCAAGATCGACCTGGGCACGGCCAAAGTGATCACTCGTTTGGGTTTGACAACGGTGGATGCCCAGCAGTGGGGGACCAGCACGGATGCGGACCCACGACAGTACGAGCTGATGGGCTCCCTGGATGGACAAACTTACAGCCTGATTTCCACCGGCTCCATCATGCCCCCAACGGGGCGCGGCACCGATTTTGCAGACATCGAATTCTCCAACACTGCCGCCTATCGCTATTACCAACTGAAGCTTGCGGGTAGCCTGAATGTGTGGACGGCGGTGTCCGAAATCCGACTCTTGACGCCAGGCTCAGGCATCACCCTGGACCTAGGGGATTTGGTGAGCGTCGCCACGGATTTGCCGACGTTGCCGGTCATCGGGGACAACAATCAAGACGGTGTGCTCCAAACCTCGGAGGACCAGGCACAGGATGTTTTCTTGCGCGTCTCGGCGGCCAGTTTGCCTGTCCTTCTGAATACCAATAACCAGGCGCGTTTGTTGGCAGCGGGTGTGGATACCCTGGTGGTCAAAGCCACTGCGGCAACAGCGCATGACGATTTGGTCAACGCATTGCAGTCCCTGACATCCCTGACTGCCAGTGTCGATGGTTTGACCGCCAAGATTGACTTGAGTGCAGTGGCCAGGGACGCAGCGGCTCGCTACGGTGGAGCCGTCTGGGTCGACCCCAATGCATTTGCGTTGCAAGGGGGGCAGTTGGCATTGAGGATCGATACCACCCAAGCCCCTTTGAATGCCTTGAGTGTGGCCGATGTCATGCGGCTTGGGGTTCAGTCGGTGCAAGTCCAGCCAGGGGTGTCGTCGCTCACGCTGGGCATCGGAGCCAGTGCGCTGCTTGCCATGGGATCGACGCTGCCCCAGTGGGGTGATGCCGACGGCAACGGTGTCCTGAGCGATGCCGAGAGAGCCGGGTTGAAGGTCACCGTGAATGTGGTTCCCACCTACAACCTGACCCAGGATGTCACCGACGGACTGCCCACCAGTGCTTATTCGACGATTGGCAACATGGGGTGGGATTGGGGATACGCCCCTTGGCAGGCCTTTGACAACAATCTGCTGACCAGTGCACACCTGCGCGAATCAGAACCCTCGCGTGGACTGATTCATGGCCTGCAAGTCGATCTGGGCCGCCCCCAAGTGGTCAAGGGCTTGGGGCTTAGTACACGTTCCGAGCTTCAATGGGGTAACAACAATACCTATGACCCGGCGAAGCTTCAGGTCTGGGGGTCCAACGACGGCTCGAACTTCGTGGCAGTGACCACGAACCCAATCACGGTCACTCCTCCTTCCACACGAGGCACGGAATACAACGATCTGTATTTCGACAACAACACGGCGTACCGCTATTACCAGGTCAGAATCAACACCGCGGGTGACTACCACAGCATTTTGTCGGAAGTCAGGCTGCTGAGTGGTGACGCCACAACGTTGTCGGACATGGCTGGCATGTTGGGCAAGACGACTCAGCTCTTGTCCTCTGGTGTAGACGAAATCCATCTGTCCCTGAGTTCGAGTCAGGTGGATACCTTGGGGTCACTTTTGACATCACAGCCCCCAGCGAACACGGTGCAACCCGTTTGGGTGAATTTGAATGACGCAGCTTCTTTGACCTCGGCCAAGTTGGTGAGCGAAATTCAGGCCGTCCACGCAGCAGGCATGGGCCTGAGCCTGAGTTTGTTGCCCAAGCAGGTGTCAGAGCTCAGCGCCTTGAATGACAACAACCCCCTGACAGCCAGGGACCGTGTCGTGGTGTCCCTGACACGGGATTACATCGGGTCCACGCCTTACGACGCAGCTCTGCTGGCAAACTACAAACAGGCCGGTGTGGATGCCATCCAGCTCCAAAATGTGACGAATGCTTTCAACTTCGATGGCAACTCTTACGTCGAAGCGCGTCTGAATGAACCCGAAACAGCCATCACGCGGGCGATCACGTTCCAGACCACCCAGGCGGGCGGTTTGTTCGCGGTCCAGAACGGTGGCTCACACGACCGGGGGTTGTGGATTCAAAGCGACGGCAACGTCGGCTCGTATGTCTACAGCTCTGAAACCATGGCGTCCTCAGGGCTGCGTTTGACCGATGGAGCGAAACACACCTTGGTGTTCACACTGGGAAGTCGAGGCACCGACATTTATGTGGATGGTGTGCGGGTCCTGCATGGGTCGAAATCCCAATCGGATTACAACTGGGACAACCTGCAACGTCTAGGCTATGCCCCGAACGGGGGATACTTCAACGGCAAGATATACCGCTATCAATCCTGGGACCAGGAGTTGAGCGTTGCTCAGGCCTTGGCCTTGTCCGCGGGTCAGGATGCCGCCGATGCCGCAAAGCACGATTGGTCCTACCTGGATACCAACACCTTGGTTCAAGACCTGGGCACCAGTCCGATGGCCAGCAGTGACTTCACCAATGTCGGCGCTGTCAAGGGCAGCTCGTATGTGATGAACACCTCGACGGGCGCAGGGTTCAGTCTGGCATTGGCATCGAATGCTGTCACGTGGTCTGCCATTCCTCTGGTAGGGGATACGGACTTGAATGGTGTCTTGAGCCATGAGGAAAACACCAAGCTGAACGTCTCGTTATGGGCCAGCAGTGGTCAGTCGTCCTTGTTGCTCAATCAGGTGGATCCAGTGATGGCCAGTGGTGTGGACAATTTGGTGTTCACCCTGGGTGCCAGCACGGCCGCAGCTGATCTGAAAGCTTTGCTCGACGCTGGATGGCTGACCGTCGCTTCCACCCATCCGGGTTTGAGTATTCAGGTGGACTTGAGCCCGGTGCTGCTCGATGCCAAGTCCACCGGCGCTGACGCCCGGGTGAACTTGAATAACTTTTCCCTGCTGGGCCAGGGTGTAGGCAGCGTGCTGGCGGTCAATGTTCAAGCCTTGAAGGGGCTGGATGGCAGCATCAGCGTGGCGGACATCAACCGGCTGGGTGTCAAGTCAGTGATGATTCCTGCGGGGGATGCTGTTGAGCTTTCTCTGCAAAGCGCCACCATGTTGGGGGCTTACATGGGGGACACAGATGGCAATGGTGTCCTCAGTGCTGAAGAAAACGCCCGGCACTTGGTGACCCTGCGGATGCCAGCAGTGACGCCGGGTGTGCTGGACTATGCGTCCTTCAAAAACCACGGGGTGGATGTGATGTTGATGGACTTGTCCGCCTCATCGAGGACGGACATCCTGGCTGCCATCAACACCGACCGCCAAGGCTTGAGTCAGCGCGTGACCTTGAAGTCTGCACAAATCAGTCAACTGACCTGGTCAGACCCCTCCAAGATGCCTGCAGACACGGATTTGGTCATTGACTTGAGAGATCAAACCATTGGCAGCAACGGCATGGTCAAGAGCCGCCTCGATTTGTTGGGATTGAGTCGGTTGGGCGTTCATGACATCGACCTCTCCGGATTGCGACAAGACGTCACCGAGGGCTTGGGACACGATGCATTTGGATTGATCGGGACAGGCGATCAATGGGATTACTGGAATGCCGAAGGCGGTGCACCCTGGAATGCATTTGACAATGTGTTGCAGACCAAGTCTGGGATTGCGAACAGCTACAACTACGAAGGACGGGGCTACATCATCGACCTGGGCGTTGCCAAGGCCGTGACCCAGCTGGGGTTGACGAGTTCAAACAGCAGTACAAACACATTCCCCGGCAGCGTCAAGGTTTGGGGGTCTATCGATGGTGTGACCTACAACTTGATCAAGCAAGGCTCGCTGACGGTGCCGACCACGGCCCTCACCGATTACAGCGATTTCAACCTGGACAACTCCACGGCCTATCGCTATTACAAACTGGAGATGAAGACCAGTGGCGGGGACTACTGGTTGACCAACTCAGAGATTCGGCTGTTGATGCCGGCTGAAAATAAACAGGTGATGTTCGACATTGGCAATGTGTCGACCAATACCTCTTCGCTCTCATTCCCACTGCTGGGAGACAACAACCACGATGGCGTGTTGAGCGCGGAAGAGGATTCGGCGCTGAATGGGGTATTGCGTTTTGGTCCAGACACGCGCGACCTGACCGATGGTCTACCATCCAAAGCGTTCAGTGTCATTGACAACGTCGGATGGGATTGGGAATTTGCGCCCTGGAAGGCTTTCGACAACGACCCCTTGACCAGTGTCGATATCCGGCAAGCCGACCCGGGACGTGGTTTTGTCAGAGGTCTTCAGATTGACTTGGGGTCTTCCCAGGTGGTCAATGGCTTGGGCTTGACCACCCGTTCTGATTTGTATTGGGGCAACAACAACAGCTTTGACCCCATGAAGTTACAGGTTTGGGGTTCCAACGATGGCAGCACTTTCGTGACGGTTACCCCCGATTCGTTGTCATTGGACGCGCCGACAACGCGCTCGACCGACTACAAGAATGTGTATTTCAGCAACCTCACGCCCTACCGCTACTACCAAGTGCGGGTGAATACTTCGGCAGACTATCACGCCATCCTGTCCGAGTTGCGCTTGTTTAACGTCAACAGCTTCGAACAAAGCAGGAGTTTTATCCTCCAAAACCAGGCTGCCTTGGTGTCGTCCGGGATCGATCAAATTCTGTTTGACGCTGACCGCGCAGATATCGTGCGCGCTCTGGGGGCCGACTTGGCACAGCTCAACGGCGCTTCCAATGGGCTCCAGGCCATGGTGGATGTCACAGGCGTTTTGTCAGATGCACAAGCCCGGGGTGGGGCTTACACCGTTCGGCTGGACAGTTTTTCGCGCGACGCCTCGGGCAACGCTTTGGGCCTACGGGCCACATCGCTGATGGCGGCAGACCAGTCGATCTCGCTCCAAGACATGGTTCGCTTGGGTGTCAATGCAGTTACTTCGGATGCTGCGACGCCCGCCGTGACCTTGCGCGCCGGGCAGGGCAAGTACAGCTTGCGTGACCTGAAAACCTTGATCGGAGACAACAACCTGGACGGCGTGATCAGCGCCTCGGAAAACGCTCAATTACAAGTCACTGTCGACATGGGTGAGCGCGATAACGGCTCGGCGATGTCCTTGAATTTCTCATTGATGGCCCTGCGAAGCATCGGAGTCGATTCCATCAAGCTGCAAGGCCGTTTCAGGGATGCGACCGATGGCTTGCCATCGCAGGCCTTCCAATTGATCAACAGCACCTTGATCAACGATTGGGGATCTCAGGGGGGAGCACCCTGGTATGCCTTTGACAACAATATCGGTACGCGGGTGGGGGTGGAGCAAACCAATGTGTTGTCGAGTCCCCGTGGTCTGAAGGTTGACTTGGGGCAGGTGAAGTCTTTGCGTGGCGTCGGTTTAACCACCGGAGACTCCTGGACTTGGTTGGATGGAACCACCGACCCGAGCCGGGTCACGGTGTTGAGCTCACTCGATGGCGTGAACTACACGACGGTCATGTCAAAAGACTTGGGCTTGCATGCAGATCGCGCCAGCGATTACCCGGACCTGATGTTTGATCAAGCGGTCAATGCACGTTACGTGCAAATCCAGCTCTACAACGCCATTGGCTCGTTGACGACCCTCTCGGAGGTCCGTGTGTACGAATCGGTCTCTTCCCTCACCCTGGGCTTGGGTAAGCTGGGTCCCACGGCGTTTGTGCCTGGTGGTTCAACGCTCGCTTTGCCAGCGGTAGGGGACGACAACGGCGATGGCTACATCAGCCCCACAGAAGACCTGGCCTATGACGTGACAGTCGCTCTGACGGAGATGTCGGACGCCACTGACGGGCTTGCGGCAGCGGCTTTCTATGGAGCCAGCTTTGACGATTGGGGCAGTTCCAATGGGGGAGCACCCAAGTATGCATTCGATGGCCTGACGAGCACCAAGGCCGCGTTCAGGAACGGCAATGGCGACATCGCCAATGTGGTCCCCATGACGATCGATCTGGGTACGCCGAAGGTGATCCAGCGTTTGGGTTTGAGCACGGTCGACCTGCAAAATTGGGGCACTGGCACCCCGGCCGATCCTCATCGGTTTGAGCTTTGGGGTTCGTCCGACGGAACGGCATTCAGTCGCATTGCTGCCGGTGCATTGCAGCCGCCAACCCAGCGCGAAGCCGCTTTCCCGGAGGTGTACTTTGGCAACACCACAGCTTATCGCTACTACCAGCTGAAATTGGCGGGCAGCACGGACACTTGGGCTGCGGTCTCCGAGATCCGGCTCATGGAGTTGCCGCAGGCGCCCAGGTTCGAGGACACGGTCGGTTTGGCCACTGCCTTGAAGGACGCTGGCATCGATCATGTATTGCTCAATGCGGAAGAGGCCCAAGGGAAATACCTGGGCTTGACGCAGGAGTGGAAGACCAGCGGTGTCGATCTGACGCTCAAGCTCGATTCCTGGCAGTCTGCTGGCGTGACGGGGGCTTCACTGCCCAAAGCCCATGACCTGGCCAAAGTGGTGGATGCCCTCAACCAGTCCGCCAGCGATTGGCTCAGCGCCGATGCGGCTTTGAACTACAGCAGCTGGAAAACCCTGGCTGCTCAGGTCAAGGCCGATGGCCTGGGTTCCGTTGAACTGGGGCCAAACGCAGGCGTGCACCTGAACGAGACGCTGGCACAGGTGCTGTTCGAGTCCGGCATGCTGCAAGCGGACTCGGCCGCAACTTTGATGGTCGATGTGCCAGCGTCGCAAAAGCTGATGCAACTCAGCTTGAGCAGCATGGCTGCGTTGGGTGTGGATCAAGTCAATGCCGGCCACCCGGTCTTGGTCAAGCTGGGCATGCATGACGCCAACATTCAAGACCTGAAATCCATTTTGGCGGGCTTGTTGGATGTTCAGACGCAAACGGCTCAACATGTCTTTGGGGAGCGTGGGGCCGAACTGGTGATGGATGCAGGCTCTTTCTCGGCGCTGTTGGCTGATGCCAGTTCACCTAACGCCACCTTGGTGCCGCAGTTGATGGCCATCGGTGTGGACCATGTGGATGTGGTGCCCTCGAGTGGCAGTGTGTCAGCCTCGGACTTGAAGTCGTATGCGTTGAACGCAGACGGTGTACAGCCGGTCGAGGTCACGGTACTGGGGACTCATTTGAATGAAGTCTCTGACGCCCTGACGCAAGATTTGCTGCAGCATAAATAAGTGACAATGCCAACATGCGAAATGCCATGGACACGCCTGATCCGACTTCACAGCCGCTGAGGCGACTGTTGATGCAATGCAAAGGGGCCGCCGGCGTGGCCTTCCTGCTCACCTTCGTCATCGATCTGCTGGGGCTGACCCCCATGCTGTACATGATGAGTGCCTATGACCGTGTCTTGACCTCTCGCAGCGGTGTGACCCTAGTGTCACTCACGCTGGTGGTGGTTGGCTTTTATGTCTTTTGGTCGGCATTGGAGTGGATTCGTTCACGGCTCATGGTGCGTTTGTCACTTCGCATTGATTGGGAGCTGGCAGCGGATGTGTTTGACGCCTCGTTCCGGCGTTTTGTGGCGCGAAAGAATGTCAATGTCCATCAGTTGCTTGGCGATTTGCTGGCCTTGCGCCAATTCCTGACGGGGCCTCCCATCTTGTCGATCATGGATGCCCCGTTTGCACTCTTGTTCATTCTGGTGGCAGGTATTTTCCATCCCTACTTGGCAATCTTTGCCGCTGCCTCGGCCATGCTGATGGTGGTTCTCTCCTTTCTGACCATGCGTTGGACGGCACCGATTCTGAAAGAAGCGAACAACGCCAATTCTGAAGCTTCACGCGTTGCCTCCAGCAACCTCAAGCACGCCGAAACCACCATGGCGCTGGGCATGCTGGGTGCTGTTCGCAAACGCTGGTATGCCCAACACCGGCTGTTTTTGACGCACCAGGTGCACGCCTCGGAAGCTGCAGGCTTGCTGGGTGGCTTTTCCAGCTTTTTCCAAAAAGCCTTGCCTTCGCTGCAACTGGGATTGGCCGTTTTTCTGGCAATGGAAAATTTGATCACCGGAGGGATGGTGATCGTGGCTTCCATGTTGGTGGGCAAAGCGGTGGCACCGGTTCAGAAATTGATGGCCAGCTGGAAGGACATTGTGGCCGCCCGCCAGGCCTACGAGCGACTCAATGATTTGCTGCGTGACGATGACCGCTGGGGGCAGACGCCCATGCCTTTGCCTGCACCCAGCGGACAAGTGACCGTCAAAGCTGCTTCGGCACAGCCGCCCGGACATTCCAAGCTGGTGTTGACCAACGTCGAGTTCTCACTCGATCCGGGGCAGGTCATGGCGATTGTCGGGCCCAGTGCCTCGGGCAAGACTTCCCTGGTCAAGCTGCTGCTGGGTGTGTGGACGCCGGCCAGTGGTTCCGTGCGGCTGGACGGCGTCGAGATCAGCGATTGGAGCCACGATGAGATCGGGCCTCTGGTGGGCTATGTGCCGCAAGAGATTGAATTTTTTGAGGGCACGGTGGCCGAAAATATCGCCAGGTTGGGGGCGGTGGATGCCGACAAGGTGGTGCAAGCGGCGCAATTGGCGGGCATGCATGAAACCATTCTGCAATTTCCCAAGGGGTATGACACGCCGATGGGAGACAGTGGTTTTGCACCTTCAGGCGGGCAGCGTCAACGTTTGGCTATTGCCCGTGCCTTGTATGGCATGCCCAAGTATGTGGTGATGGATGAGCCCAACTCTAACCTGGATGAACCGGGCGAGCAGGCGTTGATGGAGGCGATCCGCGCCCTGAAGGAGTCGGGCAGCACCGTGATCTTGACCACCCACCGTCCGCGCCTCATTGGTATGGTGGACCGCATGTTGGTGCTCAAGGATGGCCGGCAAATGGCTTTTGATCATCCCAAGGACATCATGGAAGCGATTCGCAAGCTTCAGGTGGTGTCTTCCACCGAGCCGGCGTCCCCAGCCCCGGAAGCCTTTGCAGGAGCCGCGCCATGAGTACGCGTTCATCCCGAGGGTTTGATGGAATCGAGGGCTGGAATCCTTATGATCCCAGCCGCCTGCGACCACGAGGCATGGAGCCGGTTCAGGTCCACGAGTCCCCCATCCGACGGCTGGCCGCGCGATGGTTCCTGAGCTTCTTCCTGGTTTTTCTGGCCTGGGCGGTCTATGCTCCGATCGACTCAGGGGTGTCGGTGCAGGGCAACGTCAATGTGCTGGGCAACCGAAAGTCAGTCCAGCATCCGTCGGGCGGTGTGGTGCAGTCGGTCGAGGTGCGCGAGGGCGCCGTGGTCAAGGAAGGGGATGTGCTCTTGCGCATCAACCCCCTGCGTTCGGATGCCGAGTTGACCAGCATTCAATTGCAATACATCAACTTGCTGGCCACCGAGTCCCGGTTGAAGGCCGAGCAAAATGATTTCGCTCCGATTGAGTGGAGTCCTGAACTGAGCCGCCGCTTCAAAGCCAACGACGAGTCGGTGCGAGAGGCCAAGAGCCTGCAAAGCCGTTTGTTTCAATCACGCAAGGCGGAGTACCTCAGCCAGATCGCCGGGCTCGATGAGCAACTGGCAGGGCAGAAGCAGGTACTGGACTCGCGCATGGTGCAACTCAGAAGCCTGACCCAGGAGATGAGCAACACCCTGGAATTGGCCAAAGGTGGATTCGTACCTCAAATGCAGGCCAACCAGGCGGAGCGTCAAAAAAGCGAGCTCGATTCCAACATCGCCAGCTTGCAGGCTGACATGGCGCGTGCACGGATCCAAAAAACCCAATTGCGAAGTGCTTTGCTGAAGGATATTCAGCAACAGTTGCAAGAGACGCAGAAAAACCGGGATGCCTTGTTGGGGCGTTTGGACGCGGCAGCTTTTGATCGCCAGCTCGCTGAGGTGCGCGCTCAGGTGGGCGGCAGCATTGTCGGGCTCAAGGTGTTCAGTGTGGGTGGCGTGATTACCCCAGGTCAAGTGTTGATGGAGATTGTCCCGGCGCAGGAGCGGCTGATCATTCAAGCCAAGATACCTGCACTGATCATTGACAAGGTCAAGCCTGGCCTGCCAGCCGATTTGCGTTTTGTCAGTTTCAATCAATCCACCACCCCTGTGGTGGAGGGTGTGGTTCAGGTGGTGGGGGCGGACAAAGAGCCCGTGCTCAATCCGGCCGATGGGGATTACTACCTGGCGCAAATTGAAGTGACGCCTCAAGGCATGGAACGCCTGGGTGAGTTGAAAATCCAGCCGGGTATGCCGGTGGATGTGGTGATCAAGTCAGGCGAGCGCTCGTTCATGAGCTACCTGCTGAAACCATTGACCGACAAGTTGGCCATTTCTTTCAAGCAATAGGAGCCTGACATGAATGCCAGCAGCAAGGGGATGCGAATGAAAGTGTGGTTGACAGGTGCGTTAACCGGGCTGTGCCTGATGTGGGTGACGCCCGTGTCGGCGCTGGATCTGATGGCAGATTTCCAAAGAGCCATGCAACACGATCCGCACTACCGGGCGGCACTGGCGGAAAAAGGGGCCAACATGACCTTGGTGGAGCAGGCCCGTGTGTCCTATTTCCCTGAGGCCAATTTCAACACCCAGCGTTTGCAAAACGATGTGGCAGGTCGGCGCACGGTCACCGTCACGCAACCTTTGTTCAGTGCAGAGAAATGGGCCTTGCTGAAGATGCAAGACCCACGTGCCGGATTTGCGCAAGCCAGCTTCATGACACAACAAGCCGATCTGGCACAGCGACTGTTCAAAGCTGCCACTGGCATCATCTTGGCAATCGAAAACCAGCGCCTGAATCAATCGCGTCTGGAAGCCCTGTCTCAACAAGCCGAGCGGGCCAGACGCCTTTATGCGCTGGGTCAAGGAACGGTGACTGATCAGCGCGACCTGGAGGTGAAGCTGGCGCAGGCCAAAGCACAACATTTGCTGCTATCCACACAAGTGGATGCTGCCGCCAAACAATATGCCGCCATCGTGGGTGAGCGTCCCCGCGTGGCGGACTTTCAATTGCCGGCCCAGCATGGCGCTTTGGCCTTGCGTCCCCTGGAGGATTACTTATCTCTCTCCATGGATCGTCATCCCGCCGTGCAAGCAGCGCGCATGAGCGAGCGGATGGCCGAGTTGGAAGTGTCCCGCTCCAAGGGGGCCTTGATGCCCACCGTGTCTGCGGCTTACATCAACAGCAGCTCTGGCAATTTGACCAATATCTCGACCGGCCTGGTCCTGAACATGCCCTTGCAGGCGAGCACGGTGGTGGGGCACGAGACCGCTCAGCAAAACCATCTCAAGGCCATTGAGAACCGTCGCGAGGCTGAAGAAAAAGTGCGCGTCGATGTCGAGAAAGCCTGGGCCCAGGTCAGCTCGGGGGTCGAACTGCTCAAAGCCCAGTCGGAGGCGATTGAGGCGGCACGATTGAGTGTGGAGGCCAACACCCGAAGTTTTCAGGGTGGAGTTCGGGCCTCCGTGGATGTGGCCAATGCCATTCAAACGGTCTACCAGGTGACGAGTGAATATGTCACTCTGGTGGTCGGGCAGGCCGACAGCTTTCTGACATTGCTGACCTCCACCCAGGCTTCGCCTGGCGACGCCCTGCAGGCCGCTCAGTCCTATTTGTTTTCCCGACCGGCTGCACGCTAGTCCATCCGATTCTTCAAGATCATTGAACCATGAACTACTCCTCTGTTTCCCGCTGGTTGCTGGCGGGTGTTGCCATGAGCCACGTCATGCTTGCCTCGGCAGAGACCACCGAGCGCAAGGGCAATTTGTCTGCGGTTTCACAAGTGGTTTCCACCACGACCATCAATGCCCTGTCCAACTCGTATCTGTCTTCGATGCTGGGTGGCATGGGGATGTTCCGCTGGCGTTTGAGCCAGACGGGAGAGCCCTCCACACAGGGCGGACTGGCGGCAGCTGCCGAAGACAGCCCCTGGAGCCTATGGGCCACGCCTGTGCGAAGTACCTTTGACAACAATATTTCACCCATCACCTCCAGCGGTGCGGTCACGCTGGCCATCATGGGGATCGAATACCGCGATGAGGGCCCCTGGATGGGAGGGCTCACTCTGTCGCTGGATCGGTTGTCGGCCACCACACAAACGGTAAGCGCTGCGGGCACCACCACGGGTGATTTGCGTGGCCGTGGATACACCTTGGCCCCCTACCTGGTCTATCAAATGACGCCCACGCGCGCGATCGACATGAGCATCGGAGCCGGTCGGTCAGATCTTGACTATGTCAGCACCTCCAAGACGACCAAGCCCGTGGATCATCGCAGCTTGGCTTCGGTGGGCATCACCGATATCCATGAGTGGGGCAAAACATTTGTCATGCTCAAAGCCAACTACAACGTCACCTTGGACCGCATTGTTGCTTCCACCAGCCCGGCCGATGACACCATGACCCGCTTGAACCAAACCCGAGTGGGCGCGCAGGTGCTGTATCCCAATGAAATCTTCTCCCCCTTTGTGGCCTACTATCGTCTCTACAACACGTTGTATGCCTCAGGTGGAGATACCCAACCTGTGGAGTACAACGCCACGGGACAGTGGCAATTCGGACTGAACGTCTCTTCTGGCGGGATGTTCGGTTCTGTGGTGGCCCAGAAGGAGCGGGATCGCAACCAACTGAGAGCCTATATCGGCTATCGCTATTGAATGTGACGAGGTTGACATGGAAGCCAAAGCAGCTGCCTCCAGTTTTGCCGTTGACATTGATCATTTGCACGCCTTGGGTGTGGTGGATCCCTATTCCCCCAAAAGCCTTGAGTTGTATGGGTCTGGGAAACTCACCAGTGAAGAGCGTTTGTATTTCACCCTGTGGGGGTCCTCGCAGCTGAGCACGGCCTCGTTCAGTGCGCGCAAGCGCCTGGTCACGAAGGGGGCCGAAGTGCACGCGGCCTACTTCATCGTGTCTGGAAATTTATTGGGCATCGATGGAGACACCATTTATCGATTGGGTCCGGGCAGCGTCATTGGCTTGGCCGAAGGGGTGGGGGGGCTGCCCTACAGCATGACCGTGGTGTCGGTTGACGCCGTTCAGGCGCGTCTGATTGCGATGCACAAGGTGGACGGCCTATTGGCCAAAATGCCCGCAGGATTGCGTGGCATCTTGCGATCTGCCGTGGTTCGAACCTTGGCCCTCAAGTCGGTGCCGGAGGCACTCAAATGAGCGATTTCGAGGAAATCCATTTCAAGGCGGGCGAGCGCCTCTTCAATGCTGGTGACCCGGCGGACAAACTGTACGTCATTCAGTCGGGCACCGTGCAAATGCTGGATGCCAAATCGGGCTTTGCGTTCGCCAGCCTGAGTGCTGGTGAGTCCTTTGGTGAGCAGGCCATGCTGCCCGGGGGGATTCGAGGGGCTTCAGCGGCCGCGCTGGATGACGTCACCTGCTTGCAGATCACGGCGGCCAGTCTCAAAGAGTTGTTGTTGGCGCAATCGCCCGTCATGACGGCAGTGTTTGAAGCCCTGTTGTTGCAACAGAGCATGCACAACACGCTGCGCAAGCGAGGCTGATGTCCATGTCATTCAATACCGATGATCTGAATGCATGTGAGGGCCGCGCCCTGATCGGCAAGCTCGAATTGAGTCTGCTCAACCTGCGGGAGTATTGGCCCCACGGTTGGCCGGGCTTGTTGCTGGTCTATCAACGTTGCATGCAGCAGTTGGGTCATTCAGCTCGGCATTCCTTGCCTCCTCGCTTGCAAGCGATTGATGCTTGTGCCCATGAAGTGGCCGAGTGGCTGGAACGGGATGGCTCCAGCCGTCAGCAGCTGGGGAAAGAGCCTCACTATCACAACCGCTTGCACATGGCAGATACGCTGGTGTGCCTGACCGTCTTGCTGCAAGCACAGCGTTGTGCGCAGGGCCTGAAGCAACGCGTGCCCGCGCATCATGAATGGCTGGCCATGTTGGCCATGTTGGCTCATGACCTCTTGCACGATGGCACGATCAATCGATTTCCCGCCGAGCTTGAATCGCGATCGGTGCAGGCTCTGGAGCCGCTGATGCAGCGTCATGGCCTGCACGCACAGGATCAGCAAATCGTGAAACACCTGATCCTCAAAACCGATCCGGTTTGTGTGCGGCAAGCCCACGAACAAATTGCCGACAGGGTGTTTTCTGTGGATGATCAGGACTGCCTGGCCGTGCTCGTGGAAGAGGCCGACATTCTGGCCAGCACTTTGTCGGTCACCGGGCTTGAGCTGACCCGACAGCTGTCTCAGGAGTGGGAAAGCTCCAATCCCGCGATGTCTCCCGTTCTGCTGACCCCTGAAGGACGGTTGCGATTTCTCCAATTTGGAGCGCTGTTCTCCAGTCCCGCCAGTCGGTGGTTGGAGATACCCCGTTTTCGCCAAGCGGAGATAGATTCGCTCAGGCCATTGATCTCACCCACCTAATTCCGCGACATGAATGCATTGATTTCTCGAGGCCTGAGTCATTTGCGCAAGTCGGCTGCGCGCATCTTGGCGGGTCTGCTCGTGACAGTTTTGGTGCTCGGGCATGTGTCCGGGCATTTGCCCATCCGTCTGGTCGAGCAGCTTGACAACATCATTTATGACGCACGCCTCAATCTGACCCTGCCCGGCGGTGTGGACCCCAACATTGTCATTCTCGACATTGACGAAAAAAGCCTGGCCCTGCCCGAGTTGGGCCGTTGGCCCTGGGGGCAGGACAAGATGGCGACGATCGTCAACACCTTGTTCGACCGCTATCAGATCAAACTCTTAGGGTTCGACTCCGTCTGGGCCGAAAAAGACCGGGGCTCGGGGCTCGAGGTATTGCAGCAACTGGCGCAAAACGAACTCAAAGCGGTGCCAGAGTACAGCAAGGTGCTGGAAAAAATCAGCCCACGGCTGGATCACGAGGCCTTGTTTGCGCAGGCGCTCAAGGACCGTCCAGTGGTGATGGGTTTTTATTTCAATTCTGCCGCCGATGCCCTGGAGTCGGGCGTGCTGCCTGACCCGAGCCTGCCCTCTGGCGCTTTTCACCGCTACGATGCCAGCTTTCCCAAGCGCACGGGGTTCGGTGCCAATTTGCCCAGCCTGATGGCGAGCGCCTCTATGTCTGGTCACTTCAACCCGACGATTGATTCCGATGGTGTGATTCGCCGTGTGCCGATGTTTCTGGAGTACAAGGGCGCGTACTACGAGTCTTTGTCCATGGCCATGGTGCGCTTGCTGATCGGGATTGAAAACCCCGAACACACCCGTATCGGTCGCATGCCTGATATGTTGCCGGGTGTTCAGTTGTTACCTGACGCTGAAGAGGTGCCGCCTTCTGCCGGGCCTGTGGGGTTAGAGGCCATCGGCCTGGGGCCATTGCAAATCCCCGTGGATGACAGTGCACAGATGCTGATTCCTTACCGTGGTCCTCGGGGCAGTTTCCGATACATCTCACTGGCGGATGTCTACACCGGCAAGGTGCCCAAGGAAGCCTTGCAAGACAAGATTGCCCTGGTGGGAACCACCGCCCTGGGATTGGCCGATTTGCGGGCCACACCGGTGAGTGCCATTTTCCCCGGGGTGGAAGTCCATGCGAATGTGATCGCTGGCATGATCAGCCCCGAGCCTGGCATGCTCAAGGCCACGCCCGGCTATGTCAAAGGCCTTGAATGGATGTCTGTCCTGGTGGTTGGGGCGATCCTGGCCTTGTTGATGGCATTCCTGTCCCCGCTGTGGAGCTTGTTGATCACGACGGGGGCTGTGGGTGGTTTCTCCTACCTCAACTTCACCGCCTGGCAAAGTGGCTTGGTGCTGCCGCTGGCAAGTCTGCTGGTGCTCACCCTGACCATCTATGTGGTCAACATGGCCTACGGGTATTTGGTCGAGGCCCGATCCAAGCGCCAATTCACCGAGCTCTTCGGTCAATACGTGCCGCCTGAGTTGGTCGACAAGATGGCCGAGGACCCCGAAAAATACAGCATGGATGGCAAGAAAGAAGTGCTCACCGTGTTGTTCGCTGACGTGGTGGGGTTCACCTCGATCTCCGAACGGCTGAGTCCGCAGGAGCTGGCTGCCTTCATCAACGAATACCTGACCTCGATGAGCATGATCATCCGGGAGGAGGGCGGAACACTCGACAAGTACATCGGGGACGCCATCATGGCGTTTTGGGGTGCGCCCATTCCGGATGAAAACCATGCCACCCGAGGCGTCACGGCCGCCTTGCGTATGCAGCAAGGTCTCAAAGCCCTGAAGGCCGATTTTGAAAAGAAAGGCTGGCCGGCCATTGCCGTAGGGGTTGGCTTGAGCAGTGGTGACATGACCGTGGGGGACATGGGCTCCAAGGTGCGCAAGGCCTACACCGTCATGGGCGATACCGTGAACCTGGGCTCACGGCTGGAGGGCATCACGCGCCAATACGGTGTGGGCGTGCTGGTGTCTCAGGAAACGGTCCGCATGGCCAAAGGAATTGTCTTTCGCGAGATTGATTCCGTGCGCGTAAAAGGCAAGGACATTCCCATTCAGATCTATGAACCGTTGGCGCTCGAGTCTGAGGCCGACGCGAACATGCGGGCGCAACTCAAGCAATGGGATCTGGCCTTGGCCGCTTACCGGGCCCAACAATGGGATGAGGCTGAGCGTTTGCTTCTAGAACTGCAGGCCGCGCAACCCGAGGTGCGTTTGTTTGGTATTTACCTGCAACGAGTGGCCGAGTACCGTCTGGACCCTCCGGGGGCTGATTGGGACGGCGTGAAAAAATTCGACAGCAAATAAAGGGGCTTGGCGTGAAACAGATGCAAAAAACATGGGGCTGGTCGCTGGTGTTGTGGCTCGCCTTGTGCTGCCTTAGGGCGCAGGCGCAGGAGGCGGGAACGATTGCCCGCCTGTCTGGCCGAGCGACGATCACCTCGGGTGACAACGTGAGCCGTGAGGCCAAGGCCAGTGAAAGCGTCAACACCGGCGATGTCATCGCCACCGCTGCAGGTGGCGAGGTGTTGGTGCGGTTCAAAGACAATTCGACCATGATCGTTCGATCAGACAGCAAGGTGAAGATCAGTCAATTTCGATTTGAAAAAAAGCCGACCGATGCCGTCAACACCAGTTTGGTCTCGGGCACCCTCCGAGCTGTGAGTGGGCAGATCGCCAAAGCCCAACCCGCCAATGTGAAATATGACGCCGGGGCTGCCACGATCGGCATTCGGGGGACCGATATCGAGTTGGCCATCATTCCTGAAGGTGTGAAGGACCGTGCGGGCATTTACAACTATGTCCATTCGGGAGAAACCGAGATGGCGCTGGACACAGGCGAGCAAGTCGTTGTTGGCAAAGAGCTCAGCGGCTTTGCCCCAGCGGTGCTGCAACCAGGCGAGTCTCGTTTGCAATTGCTGCGGGACCGCCCCGCATTCCTGACCATTGGCGGATTTGATGCCTTGCTTCAACAGTTGACAGCACCTCGAATTCCGATGATTCGTTGACGACGTGAAGGGTTTGGTGCGATCCCTTTGGTGGGCGGCGTGCTTGTGTGTCGGGCTGAGCGCTTGTGGTCAACTGCCCCTGGACTCGCGCGACCGCCTACCGATGCTGTTGCTTCGGCAAGGCTTTGAGCCGGTGCAGGTCGAACCCACGCTCAAGGCTTGGTTGCGTACGGATCCTGCGATCACTGCGGCCCCTGCCTCAGGCCACAGTGAACGGTTCGTCCTGCCCCATCGGACCCTGAGGGTCTATATCGAAGGGGATGGTGCTGCCTGGTGGTCCCAAAGGCTTCCTCCCTCAGACCCCACGCCATCCTCATCCGTCGCGGTGCAACTGGCTGCTTCGGATCGCCATGCACAGGTGGCCTATCTGGCCAGGCCTTGTCAATTTCTGAGCGTTGAGGAGCGACAGACATGCCCCGTCGAGTGGTGGACCTCGGCGCGATATGGCCCGCACACCCTGGCGCAAAGTCAGCGCCTGCTTGACGAACTGCTTCGCATCAGTGGTGCAAGATCGCTGGAGTTGATCGGTCACTCGGGGGGCGGCACCTTGGCGGTGCTGTTGGCGGCAGAGCGGACCGATGTGTCCTGCCTGGTCACGCTGGCCGCGCCTTTGGACATCGATGCCTGGACAGCTCACCACCAGGTGACCCGACTACACGGGTCACGCAATCCGGCGCAGCTTCCCGCGGGTCAGCCCAGCACGGCGGCGATCTACCTTTTCGGCGAACGCGATGCCGTCGTCCCGGTCAGCACGCTGGGGCGCTTTGCCCGCCGTCTGTCACCGGGGCAGGTGACCGTCATGCCGGGATGGGGGCATACCGAGGGTTGGAACCAGCCGCGCTCATGGCAGCCCCGGGTGGGTTGCCTGGGTGACTCCTGAGCCCTGTCTGTGTTTGGGTAAAGCAGGGCTTATGGCGGAAAATCCCAGGCATGAGCTCATTCTTTTCCGATTCCGTGGCATTGGCGCGCGGCCTGGTGCAGCAGTGCCAGTCCCTTCATCAACAAGGCATCCAGGCACTGGCGTTTCGCTGCCGGGCTGATCGTGGCCTGAGCGCCGAGCGCCTGGATCAACATCAACTGTTGTCATTCGACCTGGCTTGGACCAGTGCCGAGTTGCTGGCCGCGCAGACCGCGCTGGAACAGGCCTCAGCGTCCCCCGATTCCCTTGACGCGGAGTTGACGCTGGTGTTCACGGTGGAAGCAATCACCGTGGTGTTGCCCCGTCTGGACATGCTGTTCATCGAGATGGATCTGGACCTGACGCCCTTGCAACAACTTCGCAACAGCGCCGACTGGGGGCAACTGCGGCGTGCCGCTGGCACCGAGGCTGCTCTGGCTCGCGCAGGACAGCGTTTGCAAGCCTCACAGGTGGAGGTTGGAGAGGTTCACCTCAGCGAATCGCTGCGCATGGCCCAAGAGGCCTTTCAACGATTTGGTCAGGAGGTGGTGGCGCCTCAGGCCGAGCACATCCACCGCGAGGACCTCACGATCCCTGAGTCCTTGTTGCAACCCATGCGTGAAATGGGTCTGTTTGGCTTGTCAGTGCCCGAGGCTTATGGGGGCAGCGGCACAGGCTCAGAGGATGACAATTTGTTGATGGTGGCGGTCACCGAAGCCTTGTCGCAGGCCTCTTTGGGCGCGGCGGGCAGCTTGATCACCCGGCCCGAGATTTTGTGCCGCGCCTTGTTGGCCGGCGGCACCGAGGAACAAAAACAAACTTGGTTGCCGCGCATCGCGCAGGGCGAGCCTTTGTGCGCCATCGCCATGACCGAGCCCGATCATGGCTCCGATGTGGCCAGCCTGACCTTGCGTGCCGATCGGGTGGAGGGCGGCTGGCGTCTGCATGGGGCCAAGACCTGGTGCACCTTTGCCGGCAAAGCGGGTTTGTTGATGGTGGTGGCCCGAACCGATCCAGACCGCGCCTTGGGCCACAAAGGCTTGAGTTTGATGCTGGTCGAGAAGCCTTCCACCGAGGATCATGCGTTCCGATTCGAGCAGCCTCAAGGGGGCGTTCTGACCGGGCGTGCCATCCCCACGCTGGGTTACCGTGGCATGCATTCGTATGACTTGTCCTTCGAGAACTGGTGGGTGCCCGACACGCATGTCATTGGCGAGTCCTCCGGGCTGGGCAAAGGTTTTTATTTCAACATGACCGGCATGGTGGGCGGTCGCATGCAAACCGCCGCCCGTGCCTGTGGTGTCATGCGGGCCGCTCTGCTGGCCGCTCAGCGATACACACAAGACCGCAAGGTGTTTGGTCAAGCCTTGACCGATTACTCGCTCACCCAGGTCAAGCTGGCGCGCATGGCCGCGCGCTATGTCTGCTGTCGGCAATTGACCTTTGCCACCGCTCGCACGCTGGAGCAGGGGGGCAGCCTGGCATCCAGCCTGGTCAAGTTGCTGGCTTGCCGTTCCGCCGAACTGGTGACCCGCGAGGCCTTGCAATTGCATGGCGGGATGGGCTACGCCGAGGAGACGCCTGTGAGCCGCTATTTTGTGGATGCACGTGTGTTGTCCATTTTTGAAGGTGCGGAAGAAATTCTGGCGCTCAAAGTCATTGCCCGCAGCCTGCTGGAGCAGGCCTTGGTTGACGCGGGGAGCGCATCGTGATGCCTACCCATATCCTGAGTGGCATGCGTGTCATCGAGGCTGCTGCCTTCGTGGCGGCGCCCCTGGGCGGCATGACGCTGGCGCAATTGGGTGCCGATGTGATTCGTTTGGACACCGTGGGTGGTGGGCTGGATTTCCGGCGTTGGCCGGTGACCGAGGACAACACCAGCTTGTTCTGGTGCGGTCTGAACAAGTCCAAGCGCTCGGTGGTTTTTAATCTGTCCACCCCTGAGGGGCGTGAACTGGCCATGGCCCTGATCACGGCGCCAGGCCCCGAGGCGGGCATGCTGTTGACCAATTTTCCGCCTCGGGGCTGGTTGTCCTATGAGGCCTTGTGCGAAAAGCGCGCCGACCAGATTCAGCTCACCCTGCAGGGGGATCGACAGGGCGGTTCGGCAGTGGATTACACCGTCAACACCCGGGTCGGATTTCCCATGCTGACGGGGCCGCAAGACAGCGATGAAGTGGTCAACTATGTGTTGCCGGCCTGGGATTTGGTGACGGGCAAAATGGCCGCTCTGGGGCTGCTGGCGGCCGAGCGTCACCGCTCGCGCACCGGTCAAGGGCAGCATGTGAAACTGGCCCTGGAGGACATGGCCCTGGCCACGATGGGCCACCTGGGGTATATCGCCGAATCACAACGCGGTCAGCGCCGTGGGCGTCACGGCAACTACCTGTTCGGCGCGTTCGGACGCGACTTCAAAACGGCCGATGGCCAGCGATTGATGGTGGTGGGGCTGACGGGCAAACAATGGCAGTCCTTGTGCGACGCCCTGGAAATGGGCGATGCCATGCAAGCCATCGAGCGCCAGCAGCATCTCAATTTGCGTCGTGAAGGGGATCGCTTTCGTGCCCGTGAGGCCATTGCATCGGTCATTGACGCCTGGATGGCTGCGCGATCCTTTGCCGAGGCAACCCAGGTGCTGGATCGGCACGGCGTGTGTTGGGGCAAGTACCAAAGCGTTGAGGAGATGATCGAGACCACGCTGCCGGGCAATCCGATGTTCTCCACTGTGGATCAGCCCGGTGTCGGCGCTTACCTGTCCCCATCGCTGCCGCTGGATTTCTCGGCCATTCCACGCCAACCCGCGCAACCCGCCCCCGTGCTGGGTCAGCACACCGAGCAGGTGGCCATGGAGCTGTTGGGACTGAGCGGTGCGCAGTATGGCCGCTTGCATGACCAGGGCATCGTGGCCGGCCCTGAAACGGCGCAGCAAAACCGCTGAAACCCTTTGAGGTAACGAGGCTCAGTCCTTGGCGCCCAGCGCCAACGCCTCTTGGCGCGATACCGCCCGCTCTGCAGCCGACGGCCCTTGCAATGGCCAGCCCGCCAGATGTTGCCGAGCGATGCCTGTCATGGCCTCGATCCATGCGGGATCGTCATTCAGGCAGGGGATGTAATGAAACACCTCTCCGCCTTCGGTCAGGAAGGCCTGGCGAACCTCCATCGCAATCTCTTCCAGCGTTTCCAGGCAATCGCTGGTGAAGCCAGGACAAATCACATCGACCCGACGGGTGCCTTGTTGGGCCAGCTCGCGAATCGTGGGCTCGGTGTAGGGCTCGAGCCATTTGGCCCGACCGAACCGTGATTGAAAGGTGACCCGGTATTGCGAACGATCCAGCCCCAATCGCTCACCCAGCAAGCGCGCTGTTTTGTAGCATTCGCAGTGGTAGGGATCCCCCAGTAACAAGGTCCGTTCCGGAACGCCATGGAAGCTCATCACCAGCATCTCCCCGCGACCATGGGTTTGCCAATGGGAGCTCACGCGTTGCGCCAATGCTTCGATGTAGCCGGCGTCGTCGTGGTAGTGGTTGATGAAGCGCCATTCGGGCGGCACGCGTGCGCTCAAGGACCAGCGATGGATGGCATCAAACACACTGGCCGTGGTGGTGGCGGAGTACTGCGGGTATGCCGGCAGGACCAGAATGCGTGTAACACCCTCGGCCTTGAGAGCGTCGAGTTGAGAAGCAATCGAAGGTGTGCCGTAGGTCATGGCATAGCGGACCAACACCGGCAGTTCAGCGCGCTCAAAAGACTGTTGCAGGGCTTGCGCCTGACGCTCGGTCCAGACTTTGAGTGGGGAGCCCTCGGGCGTCCAGATGGAGGCGTACTTGTGGGCCGATTTGGCGGGACGCACGCGCAGGATGATGCCGTGCAAGATGGTCAGCCACAGCCAGCGCGGGATTTCGACCACCCGAGGGTCACTCAAAAACTGGGCCAGGTAGCGGCGCAAAGCGGGGGCCGTGGGTGCATCAGGGGTGCCCAGATTCACCAACAGCACGGCGGTCCGAGGGGGCTGGCCGTGCTGGTAGGCGGGTTCTGGGGAAAAACGGGGAGTCATGGTCATGCTGTATTCTCGCGCACACATGATTGATTCTTCTTCCATCCAGGCCATTTCCCTTGACCTTGACGACACCTTGTGGCCAATTGGGCCCATCATGGTGCGTGCCGAGGCCGTCCTGCAACAATTTTTGCGCGAGCACGCCCAGGCCACGGCCACGCTTTGCCAGGAACATCGGGCGCTGTTTCGCATCCGGCAGCAACTCCAGGCTGAACGCCCCGACTTGACGCATGACCTCAGCACGCTGCGGCGAGAGTCCATTCGGCGCGCCTTGATCGAGGCGGGTGATGACCCGGCCCTGGCGGAGCCGGCGTTCGAGGTGTTTTTTGCCGAACGTCATCGGGTCGAGCTGTACGAGGACGCGCAAGACGCCCTGGCGTTTTTGTCGGCGCGTTACCCATTGGTGGCCTTGTCGAACGGCAATGCCGATGTCCATCGCGTCGGGCTGGGGTCTTACTTCCGTGCGGCAGTCAGCGCCCAGGCGTTTGGTGTGGCCAAGCCCGATCCACGCATTTTTCACGAAGCGGCTGCCCGCGTCGGTGTGGCGGCATCCGCCGTGCTGCACATTGGGGACGATGCCGCGCTGGACATTCAGGGCGCACGTGAAGCCGGGATGCAGTGCGTGTGGATCAACCGGGGCGACCACGACTGGCCGCACGAATCACCGCCGCCCCTGACCCTCAGCAACTTGCGCGATCTGATCGATCACCTCGACCCCTGAGAGAACCGCCCCCTCCAGCGTGGCAGGGTAGGGGCCTTGCACATAGTCGCCGCAAGCCCACCAACCGTCGGCGATGCGCCGGGATGGGCGGCTCAACGCTGGCGTGCAGGCAAAGGTGGCCCGTTTTTCCACCACCGTCTGGATGAGCCGCAGCTCGGGCATCTGCAATTGTTGTTGTGCCTGCCGCAAAACCGCTTGTTCGATGTCCTCGCGAGATCCTTGGCTGGCGCTGACCACAAAGGCCAATACCCCCTTGGCGGCGGGGCCCAGCACCTGCCCCCGGTCGAGGACAAACTGGGCTGGGCACTGCGCATTCGAGGTCAGGGCCATCAAGGCATGGTCCAGACCTTGGAAATCCGGATCGGGATGTTGGGCGTAGACCGTGGCGATGGCCTCGTGCTGCAACGATGAAGCCTGGGTGGCCCAGTCTGCATTGACCGAATGCGCCAGGCGTGCGGCCTCCCAGGCCGGGCAAGCCAGCAGCACCGCATCGTGCGACTGGAAGGTGGAGGTGTCCGGGCCCGCCCACCGCTGCCCCATGACCACCCGAGCGCCTTGATCCTGCAGCCAGGACACAGCGGCCTGGGGCATCAAGTCGCCCAGTTCTGTTCGGGGCAGCAGCAGATCGCTGCCGCCCTGACCTGACCACAAAGCGTCTTGCATGACCCGCAAAAAAACCGCAGCGCTGGCCCGGTGCACTGGGGTGTTGAGCGCCGAGACACACAAGGGTTCGATCAGTGTCTCCATCACTTTGCTCGTCAACCCTTGACAACACCGATCCACCGGCCAGGTGGGGTCGCACCTGAATTGCTGGCGTTGCCAACGCGATGCGGTCCGCAACAGCGACCAGCGGTCACGCCAATCCCAGCCCGGGGCCCGCAGCACCCCCAGCAAAAGATTCCAGGGGGGAGCAATAGGAGGCAAGGAAAGCCCCGTGCCATCGGGCTTGAGCAGTGTCAGCGGCAGACGCAGCAACAAGGCATCGGGGTCCAGCCCCAGGGTTCGCATCAGTGCCAGGGTCTGGCGGTAGGCCCCAATGAGGATGTGCTGACCGTTGTCCAGGTCTGCCTTGGGCTCGTCGCCCGCCACGCAGCGGTTTGACGGGGAACGCAGCGAACGGGCTCGCCCCCCCGGTTGCCTCGCGGCCTCCAGCACAGTGACCGTCCAGCCGCGTTCGACCGCCCGGACCGCCGCCGACAGCCCGGCCCAGCCAGCGCCAACCACGAGCAGGCGCATCAAAGCCTTCCGAGGGCCTGCACCTTCCAGGCCAGCCAGAACTTGCGCAGGGGGGTGAGCGAAACGCGTTCACGCAAAACAGGAAAACCTGAAGCGCGTATTTCTTGCAGCAGGGTGCGATAAATACTGGCCATCATCAGCCCCGGCTTTTGCGCCCGGCGATCGGCATCAGGCAAGCGAAGCAGGGCTTCGTCATACAGCGCGAGGGCGCGTTCACACTGAAACTGCATCAAGTCTTGAAAGCGGCTGGAGTCGATGCGTTGAAGAATTTCATGCGCCTTGACATCGAAGCGCTGTAGCTCGTTGATGGGCAAATAGATGCGGCCGCGCAAGGCGTCTTCGCCGACATCGCGGATGATGTTGGTCAGCTGGAAGGCCAAGCCCAAGGTGTGGGCGTAGTTCGTGGTTTGCACCAAGGTCTGGCCGAAGATGAGGGCCGACACCTCGCCCACGATGCCTGCCACCAGATGGCAGTAGGCCTGCAAGCCGGCGTAGTCCAGGTAGCGGGATTGGCGCAAGTCCATCTCGCACCCCTCGATGATGGCGTGCAAATGGCGGGCTTCGATGCCGAACTCATGCACACAAGGCATGAGGGCCTGCATCACGGGGTGTTGGGCTTGGGATCGGTAGGCCTGATCCACTTCCCGGTGCCACCAGGCGAGCTTGGTTTGTGCCACGCCAGCATCGCTGACCTCGTCCACCACATCGTCGACTTCGCGGCAAAAAGCATAGAAAGCCGTGATCGCCGCGCGCCGTGGGGGCGGCAGGAACAGGAAGGCGTAATAGAAGCTGCTGCCCGAGGCGGCGGCTTTCTGTTGAACATATTGCTGCGGGGTCATGGGGCGATTTTGACACCTTGAAGCACCACAGGCGCTAGGATCGGTGTGTGGACCATTACGAAAACTTTCCTGTTGCCTCCTGGCTGTGCCCGCCGGCGCTGCGCCCCCCCATCTTGTCGATCTACCATTTCGCACGCACGGCGGATGATCTGGCCGATGAAGGCGATGCCTCCAGCGAGACTCGTCTGAACGACTTGGCGCAGTACCGGTCTGACTTGTTGCGGTTGTGGCAAGACCCCAGCCATCGCAGCCAGCGCTGGCCGGAGGTCTTTGCCCGTCTGGGGCAGCAACACCAGCAATGGCGATTCCCCTTGAGCTGTCTGCAAGACCTGCTGGATGCTTTTGTCCAGGATGTCGAATTCACTCGCTCGGCGCGGCGCTACGCCGACCGGGCCGAACTGCTGGATTACTGCCGACGCTCGGCCAACCCGATCGGACGCTTGTTGCTGCATCTGAAAGGGGTTGATGACGCACCCTCGCTGGCCCTGAGCGATGCGGTGTGTTCGTCGTTGCAATTGATCAATTTCTGGCAAGACCTCAGTGTCGATATCCCCCGTGGACGCTTTTATTTGCCAGTGAACAGTACGCTGGAAGTGGAGTTGGACTTTGCCCGGCAATTGATGCATCAGGGGGCCCCCTTGGTTCACCGACTGAGCGGTCGTCTGGGTTGGGAATTGCGGCTGGTGGTGCAAGGGGGCTTGCGTATTCTGGACAAGTCTCTTCAAGTCAACACCCTCAAGACTCGCCCGGTCATTACCAAGTGGGACGGCCCGGGCATGTTGTGGCGTGCCTGGTGCATGTAAAGCTCGGCGAGGATCTGCTATATTAATGACCAATCGGTCATTATGGGTTGAGGGGAGTGCTTTTCTGCAGTGCCTCTCTTCAGCCTGTTCACAGGTCTGCCATGAAGCCCACTCCCCAGCCTCCAAGACGTCTTTCTGCTTTCTCGCCATTGCTGGCCTTGTTGTCTTGCGCATGGCTCGTGGCTTGCTCCAAGCCGGAGCCGGTGGCTGAACCGATACGGGCCGTGAAAGTGTTGACGGTGGGGGCGGTGTCCGGTACTGCCACCATCGAATTCGCGGGCGAGGTGCGGCCCCGTATCGAGTCCCGCCTGGGGTTTCGTGTGGCGGGCAAGATCATCTCACGCCGGGTGGAGGTGGGGCAGCGGGTGCAAAGTGGCCAATTGCTGGCAGACATCGATGCGCAGGATTACCGGCTATCCAGTGATGCTGCGAAAGCACAGTGGCAGGCCGCGCAAACCCAGCTGGATCTGGCCCAGGCCGATTACCGTCGTTTCAAAACCTTGCGTGACCAGGGCTTCATCAGCGATGCGGAGCTTGAACGGCGCGACACCGCGTTGAAAGCTGCGCAAGCCCAATTGGACCAGGCGCGTGCCCAGCTGGACGTACAGGGTAATCAGGTGGACTACACCCGCCTGCTGGCCGACCGGGCTGGCGTGGTGACGGCGGTGGAGGCAGAGCCCGGACAAGTGGTGTCGGCAGGCATGACGGTGGTCCGCCTGGCCATGGATGGTCCACGGGATGTCGTTTTTGCCATTCCAGAGAACCAACTGTCCCTGGTCAAGCCTGGACAGACACTGATTGTTCGCCCGTGGTCAGAGGCCACACGCTGGGAGGCGACCGTGCGTGAAGTGGCTGCGAGTGCCGACCCGGTGACACGCACCTTCGCCGTCAAGCTGGCATTGCCAGCACACCTCACTCCAGCACTGGGCAGCACTGCCACGGTGGAGATGTCACCCCGCCAAGCCCAGATGCAGCAGGTTTTGCGCTTGCCGACCCAAGCCGTGCGGCAAGAGGGCGCTGCCAGCGCTGTTTGGGTGCTCGATCCCGCGAGCATGACCATCAAATCGCAACAGGTTCAGCTGGGTCCCGTCATGGACAACGAAGTGGTGGTCACGGGTGGATTGCAGCCCGGACAGCAAGTGGTAGCCACGGGTGTTCACGTGCTTTCACCGGGGCAGAAAGTCTCGATTTACAAACCCGTCGTCGAAACGACGCGGTAACGGCGAGGCTGCGACATGACGACTCCTGCCAAGGGCTTCAACCTGTCCCTGTGGGCCTTGCGCCATTCGGCGTTGACCCGTTATTTGCTGGTGGTGTTGCTGGTGTTGGGCTTCAATGCCTACTTCCAGCTCGGCCAGGATGAGGACCCCCCGTTCACCTTCCGCGCCATGGTGGTCCGCACCAATTGGCCCGGGGCCACGGCCCAACAGGTGGCTGAGCAGGTCACGGACAAGATCGAGCGCACGCTGCAAGAAGTGCCCTATGCGGACAAGATCCGCAGCTACTCCAAGCCAGGTGAATCCCAAATCATTTTCCAACTCAAGGACTCCTCCCGCGCTGCCGAAGTGTCGGATGTCTGGTACACCGTGCGCAAAAAAGTGGGTGATATGCGCAACAACCTACCACAGGGGGTACAGGGTCCATTTTTCAACGACGAGTTTGGCGATGTTTTTGGGGTGATGTATGCCTTGCGCGCCGAAGGGTTCAGTGCCAGCGAGACCAAGACCTTTGCCGACGCTGTGCGGCAACATTTGTTGCGCGTCCACGATGTGGCCAAGGTCGAACTCTTTGGGGTTCAGGATGAAAAGGTTTTTATCGAAGTGTCCCATCGCCGGCTAGCCCCCCTGGGGTTGGACCTGTCATCGGTTTTGGCGCAGTTGACGCAGCAAAACGCCGTTGAGGGAGCTGGCACCATCAACACGGCCCAAGAGGTCGTTCAACTCCGGATGGGGGGGCAATTTCGTACCGTGGATGATGTGCGCGCCATGCCGATCCGTAGCGCCTCGGGGCAGTCGCTGAAATTGGCCGATATCGCAGAAATTCGTCGCGGGACCATTGACCCTCCCGCGGTGGTGGTGCATCACCAGGGTGAACCTGTGATCGTGCTCGGCGTCTCCATGGCCAAGGGGGGAGACATCATCCAGCTGGGAAAGTCCCTGTCTGAGGCGACCCGCCGCATCGAGAAAACCTTGCCTGCGGGTGTCAGCCTGACGCAGATACAGGACCAGCCGCGAGCGGTGTCGCGCTCGGTCAACGAATTTGTCCGGGTCCTCATCGAGGCGGTGGTCATCGTCCTGGCGGTCAGTGTGCTGTCACTGGGCTTGCATCGCGGCGGGCGCCTGGGTTGGTATGTCGACGTCCGTCCCGGGTTGGTCGTTGGCATCACGATCCCACTGGTGCTGGCCATGACCTTCCTGGCGATGCAGTACTGGGGCATAGGCCTGCACAAAATTTCGCTGGGTTCACTCATCATCGCCCTGGGTTTGCTGGTGGACGATGCCATCATTGCCGTTGAAATGATGGTGCGAAAAATGGAGGAGGGGTACGACAAGGTCCGCGCTGCCACCTTCGCCTACGAAATCACGGCCATGCCCATGCTGACCGGTACCCTGATCACGGCCGCCGGCTTTCTGCCCATTGGCACGGCCCGTTCGGTCACGGGGGAGTACACCTTCGCCATTTTTGCGGTCACCGTCATCGCTTTGTTGCTGAGTTGGTGGGTCTCGGTGTACTTTGTCCCCTATCTCGGTACCTTGCTGCTTCAGGTCAAATCGCCGGCGGCAGACCACTCCCAGGAGGAGTTGTTCAATGGCCCCTTCTATCGGCGCTTTCGTCGTGCGGTGAATGCTTGTGTCGCTCATCGCTGGATCACCATTGCCGTGACTGCAGGTATCCTGGTCCTCGGGGTGATGGGCATGGGGCGGGTGCAGCAGCAGTTTTTCCCGGACTCGAGCCGGCCTGAAATTTTGATGGATCTCTGGTTCCCAGAGGGGACCTCCTTTGCCGCCAACTCAGAGGTGACCCATCGGGTGGAGACACACCTGATGAAGCAAGCCGGGGTACAAAGCGTGAGCACCTGGATCGGTTCGGGAGTGCCTCGGTTTTACTTGCCCCTGGATCAGGTGTTTCCGCAGAGCAACGTGTCCCAACTCATTTTGGTCCCCCAGGACATGGGAGCTCGGGAAACGCTGTTACGGGAGTTGCCCGCTCTGTTGGCACAGGCCTTTCCCGAGATTCGGGCGCGGGTGAAGCTGTTACCCAACGGACCACCGGTTCCCTATCCGGTGCAATTCCGGGTCTCCGGGCCCGACCCCCAGGCGCTGCGTTTGCGGGCCGACGAGGTCAAACAAATCATGCGGGACAACCCCGCCACTCGCGGCGTCAATGACAACTGGAACGAGTCGGTCAAGGCTATCCGGCTGGAGATCGATCAAGACAAGGCTCGCGCCCTCGGGGTCAGCAGTCAGTCGCTGGCGCAAGCCACAAAAACGTTCTGGACCGGGGCCACCGTCGGCCAGTTCCGCGAGGGCGACCGCCTCATCGACATTGTGTTGCGTCAACCGGCTCAGGAGCGAGAAACCCTGTCCAACCTGGCCACCGCCTATGTGCCCACGGCGTCCGGACGGGCCATCCCCCTCAGCCAGATCGCCCGTCCCGTGCTGGCCTGGGAGCCGGGGGTGATGTGGCGCGAGGGCCGGGAATACGCCATCACCGTCCAATCCGACATCGTCGAGGGATTGCAGGGGGCCACGGTGACTCAGCAGCTCTGGCCCGCGCTGGAGCGCTTGCAAGCACAGTGGCAGGATCAGCAACTTCTGGGCTACCGCATCGAGGTGGCTGGCGCTGTCGAGGAAAGCTCCAAGGGGTCTGCGTCCATTGCTGCTGGAGTGCCCTTGATGCTCTTCATCACGTTCACACTGTTGATGCTGCAGTTGCAAAGCTTCAGTCGGGCCATGCTGGTGTTTTTGACCGGCCCAATGGGCATTGCGGGGGTTGCGGGTGCCTTGTTGTTGCTGGACCGACCCTTCGGCTTTGTGGCCTTGCTGGGAGTGATTGCTTTGATGGGCATGATCCAGCGCAACTCGGTCATCTTGATTGATCAGATCGAACAGGAGCGCGCTCGGGGCATCCCGCCTTGGGACGCCATCGTCGAATCGACGGTGCGCCGTTTGCGTCCCATCGTGCTGACCGCTGCCGCGGCGGTGTTGGCCATGATCCCGCTGTCGCGAAGTGTGTTCTGGGGACCCATGGCGGTGGCCATCATGGGCGGTTTGATCATTGCCACCTCGTTGACGCTGCTGGCTTTGCCCGCCATGTACGCCGCCTGGTTTCGGGTGCGTCGTTGATTTCCTGACAGCCGGTGGAAAAGGGCTTTGCGCGCAGGTTAAAATGCTCGATTGACCGAAAAAACCGGGTGGTCTGATGATTCAGGCCACACTACGTTCTTTCTGGGACACGCGCGGGTGGCGAAATTGGTAGACGCACCAGGTTTAGGTCCTGACGCCAGCAATGGTGTGGGGGTTCGAGTCCCCCCCCGCGCACCAGACCCATTCCGGACTGGGCCCTTCCAGGCGCAGGCCACCTCATCAGGATTCAGGAGAAAAATCATGGCTGTCACCGTTGAAACCCTAGAAAAACTCGAACGCAAGATCACCCTCACCCTGCCGGTCGAGACGATTCGCGACGAGGTCAACAACCGTCTCAAGCGCTTGGCCCGCCAGGTCAAGATCGACGGTTTTCGTCCCGGCAAGGTGCCCATGAACATCGTGGCCCAGCGCTACGGTTACTCGGTGCACTACGAGGTGATGAACGACAAAGTCGGTGAGGCCTTCAACCAGGCGGCCAACGAAGCCCAGTTGCGCGTTGCGGGCCAGCCGCGCATCAGCGAAAAAGAGGGCGCCGCCGAAGGAGAAATGGCCTTTGACGCCATTTTTGAGGTCTATCCCGACGTCAAGATCGCCGACCTGTCCCAGGTCGAGGTGGAGCGTGTCACTTCCGAAGTCACGGATGAAGCCATCGACAAAACCATCGACATCCTGCGCAAGCAGCGCCGCAGCTTTGCCCAGCGTTCGCTCGAGTCGCAGGCTGCCGACGGTGACCGCGTGAGTGTTGATTTCATCGGCAAGATCGATGGCGAACCCTTTGAAGGTGGCAAGGCTGACGACTTCCAGTTCATCATTGGGGAAGGCCAGATGCTCAAGGAATTCGAAGAGGCCGTGCGTGGCATGAAGGTGGGCGACAGCCGCACTTTCCCGCTCAGCTTCCCCGCTGACTACCACGGCAAGGACGTGGCCGGCAAAACCGCCGATTTCATGGTCACCCTCAAAAAGCTGGAGGCTTCTCACCTGCCCGAGGTGAATGACGAGCTGGCCAAGTCCCTGGGCGTGGCCGACGCCAGCGTTGCTGGTTTGCGTGCTGACATCCGCAAGAACCTGGACCGTGAGGTCAAATTCCGTTTGTTGGGCCGCAACAAGCAAGCAGCCCTGGATGCCCTGGTGACCCAGGCCGAACTCGACCTGCCCCAGTCCATCGTTCAAGCCGAGGTGGATCGCCTGATTGAAGGCGCTCGCAACGACCTCAAGCAGCGTGGAATCAAGGACGCCGACAAAGCCCCCATTCCCGAGGACATTTTCCGCCCGCAAGCTGAAAAGCGCGTGCGCATGGGTTTGGTGGTCGCCGAGTTGGTGCGTACCCATGATCTGGCTGCCACAGCTGACCAGATCAAGGCCCACATTGAAGACCTGGCTTCCAGCTATGAAAAGCCCGAGGACGTGGTGCGCTGGTACTATGGCGACAATCGCCGCCTGGCCGAGGTGGAAGCCATGGTGATCGAAAACAACGTCACCCAGCATGTCCTCTCCCAGGTCAAGGTCAAGGACAAGTCTGTATCGTTTGACGAACTGATGGGTCAATCCTGATCCCCGGGTTCATGGAGTCTGAATTGATGAGTGCAATGGAAACACAAGCCCTCGGGATGATCCCGATGGTGATTGAGCAGTCTGGCCGCGGCGAGCGTTCCTACGACATCTACTCGCGTCTGCTCAAGGAGCGGGTGATTTTCCTGGTGGGGCCGGTCAACGATCAGACCGCCAACCTGGTGGTGGCCCAGTTGCTGTTCCTCGAAAGCGAGAACCCTGACAAGGACATCTCCTTGTACATCAACTCCCCCGGGGGGTCGGTCAGTGCAGGCATGGCCATCTACGACACCATGAACTTCATCAAGCCCCATGTGTCTACCCTGTGCATCGGCATGGCGGCCAGCATGGGTGCATTCTTGCTGGCGGCGGGTGAAAATGGCAAGCGGTTCTCTTTGCCGAACTCCAAGGTCATGATCCATCAACCGTTGGGGGGCACTCAAGGGCAAGCGACCGAAATCGAGATTCACGCCCGCGAGATTCTCAAAACCCGCGAGCAACTCAATCGCATCCTGGCAGAACGCACCGGCCAACCGCTGGAGAAAATCGAGCGTGACACCGAGCGCGATTACTACCTGTCGGCAGACGAAGCGAAAGACTACGGTCTGGTCGACCAAGTGATTGCTAAGCGGCCCTGATCTGCGGCTACTTTTGGGTAGGACGGCGCCCCTTCCGGGGCGCCGTCTGCTTTTGGTTATCATAGGCGTCATAACTTTGAGGCACGCGATTCATGGCCGATAAAAAAGGCTCCTCCAGCGAGAAAACCCTGTACTGCTCGTTCTGCGGCAAGAGCCAGCACGAGGTCAAAAAATTGATTGCCGGTCCATCGGTTTTCATCTGCGATGAATGCATTGACTTGTGCAATGAAATCATCCGCGACGAACTGCCGGCTGGCGAGATCGCACGCGAAGGTCGCGGCGATTTGCCCACACCGCTGGATATCAAGCGCAACCTCGACAACTACGTCATTGGCCAGGAAATCGCCAAGCGCACGCTGTCGGTAGCGGTTTACAACCATTACAAGCGACTGCGTTATCAGGAAAAGTCCAAGCGCGACGAAGTGGAGCTGTCCAAGAGCAACATCCTGCTGATTGGCCCCACCGGCTCAGGCAAGACCTTGCTGGCCCAGTCTCTGGCGCGCATGCTGGATGTGCCTTTTGTGATGGCAGACGCCACCACCCTGACGGAAGCAGGTTATGTGGGTGAAGATGTCGAAAACATCATTCAGAAGTTGCTGCAAAGTTGCAACTATGAGGTCGAGCGCGCCCAGCGCGGCATCGTGTACATTGATGAAATCGACAAGATTTCCCGCAAGTCTGATAACCCCTCCATCACCCGGGATGTCTCGGGTGAGGGCGTGCAGCAAGCTTTGCTCAAGTTGATCGAAGGGACCATGGCCAGCGTTCCCCCCCAGGGCGGGCGCAAGCACCCCAACCAAGACTTTTTGCAGGTGGATACCACCAACATCCTCTTCATTTGCGGGGGGGCTTTTGCGGGGCTTGAAAAAGTCATTGAGGCGCGCACCGAAGCCTCAGGCATTGGCTTTGGCGCATCGGTCAAAAGCAAGCAGCAGCGCAGCCTGACCGAGGTGTTTGGAGAGGTGGAGCCCGAGGACCTGATCAAGTTTGGTTTGATCCCTGAGCTGGTGGGGCGCCTACCCGTGGTGGCCACCCTGAATGAACTCACCGAAGATGCACTGGTTCAAATCCTGACCGAGCCCAAAAATGCCCTGGTCAAGCAATTTGGTAAGTTGCTGTCCATGGAGGGGGTCGATCTTGAAATTCGACCTGAAGCTTTGCGGGCCATCGCACGCAAAGCCCTCGAACGCAAGACGGGAGCACGTGGCTTGCGCTCTATTCTTGAACTCTCTCTGATCGACACCATGTTCGATCTTCCCAGTGACTCCAATGTGGAGCGGGTGGTGGTTGACGAGTCAACCATCGAAGAAAACAAACCCCCTTTGTTGGTCTACCGCGAGGCGGCCAAGAAAGCCTGATGATTTTCGGGGCAATTCAAATGCTTTGCCCCCTTTGATGGAAGGTTGACCATGTCTGGACAAACCCCGCTTCCTTCAGATCCCATTGATCTGCCCCTCCTGCCATTGCGTGACGTGGTGGTCTTTCCCCACATGGTGATTCCGCTTTTTGTAGGTCGCCCCAAGAGCATCAAGGCCCTTGAAGCTTCCATGGCCGCTGAGCGCCGCATCATGCTGGTCGCACAAAAGGCGGCTGCCAAGGATGAACCTGCCGTCACCGACATGTTCGAGGTGGGTTGTGTGGCCACCATCCTGCAAATGCTCAAGCTGCCTGATGGCACAGTGAAAGTGCTGGTCGAAGGCCAGCAACGCGCCCATGTGAACAAGATCGCCGACGGTGAAGAACACTTCACGGCCACGGTCACCCCCATGGAGCAATCTCATGACCCGGCCACCGACACCGAGATCGAAGCTTTGCGCCGCGCCGTCATGCAGCAGTTTGACCAATACGTCAAACTCAATAAAAAAATCCCTCCTGAAATCCTCACCTCGATTTCAAGCATCGACGATGCTGGTCGCCTGGCCGATACCATTGCCGCGCACTTACCGCTCAAACTCGAGAACAAACAAATCGTGCTCGACTTGGTGGACGTAAAGCCGCGTCTGGAGAACCTGTTTGAACAACTCGAGCGCGAGGTCGACATTCTCAATGTCGACAAACGCATCCGCGGACGCGTCAAGCGCCAGATGGAAAAGAACCAACGCGACTTCTACCTGAACGAGCAGGTCAAGGCGATCCAAAAAGAACTCGGTGAAGGCGAAGAGGGTGCCGACATCGAGGAAATCGAGAAGAAAATCAAACAGGCCAAGATGCCTGCCGATGCCCGTAAAAAGGCTGAGGGCGAGCTCAAGAAGCTCAAGCTCATGTCACCCATGTCGGCCGAAGCCACGGTGGTGCGCAATTACATCGATGTTCTGGTGGGGCTGCCTTGGAGCAAAAAGACCAAGATCAAGCACGACCTGGGCAACGCTGAGGGTGTTCTGAACGAGGATCATTACGGGCTTGAAAAGGTCAAAGACCGGATCCTTGAATATCTTGCCGTGCAACAGCGCGTGGACAAGGTCAAGGCCCCCATTCTTTGTCTGGTCGGCCCGCCGGGGGTGGGCAAAACGTCCCTGGGTCAATCGATCGCCAAAGCAACGGGCCGAAAGTATGTGCGCATGGCTTTGGGCGGTATGCGCGACGAGGCTGAGATTCGTGGTCATCGCCGCACCTACATTGGCGCTTTGCCTGGCAAGGTTCTGCAAAACCTGACCAAGGTCAATACACGCAACCCCTTGTTCTTGCTCGACGAGATTGACAAGCTGGGCAGTGATTTTCGTGGTGATCCTTCCAGCGCTTTGCTGGAGGTGTTGGACCCCGAGCAAAACCACACCTTCAACGATCATTATGTCGAAGTGGACTTCGACCTGAGTGACGTGATGTTTGTGGCGACCTCCAATTCCATGAACATTCCGCCAGCCCTGCTGGACCGCATGGAAGTCATTCGCTTGTCGGGCTACACCGAGGACGAGAAGACCCACATCGCCATTCGCTACCTGCTGCCCAAGCAGATGAAAAACAACGGTGTCAAAGAGACGGAGCTGGCGGTCAGCGAAGCGGCCATTCGCGACATCGTGCGTTACTACACGCGTGAGGCCGGTGTTCGCTCTCTGGAGCGCGAACTCTCCAAGATTTGCCGCAAAGTGGTCAAAGCCTTGCAGCTCAAACAAATGACGCCGCAAGTACAAGTCACTGCCGATAACCTTCCCGAATTCCTGGGCGTTCGAAAGTACACCTACGGGCGTGCCGAACAGCAAAACCAGGTGGGGCAGGTGGTCGGTCTGGCCTGGACCGAAGTCGGGGGCGATTTGCTGACCATTGAAGCAGCGGTTATGCCTGGCAAGGGCAACATCATCCGAACCGGATCGCTGGGCGATGTGATGAAAGAGTCCGTCGAAGCTGCTCGTACCGTGGTGCGCAGTCGCTCTCGTCGTCTGGGCATTGTGGATGAGGTGTTCGAGAAAAAGGATATTCACATCCACGTGCCTGACGGCGCCACCCCCAAGGATGGCCCCAGTGCGGGCGCTGCGATGACCACTGCACTGGTGTCCACTCTGACGGGTATCCCGGTGCGCGCCGACGTCGCCATGACGGGTGAAATCACCTTGCGCGGTGAGGTCACTGCCATTGGCGGTCTCAAAGAGAAGCTGCTGGCTGCTTTGCGCGGTGGAATCAAGACGGTCCTCATTCCCGAGGAAAACGTGAAAGATCTTCAGGATATTCCTGAAAACGTCAAGAATGGCCTGGAAATTGTCCCCGTCAAGTGGATCGATAAGGTGCTCGAGATTGCGCTGGAAAAGCTGCCGGCCGCATTGCCTGACGACGCGCCCGCTGTCCCGGCTGCAGTGGCCGGGACGGATGCGCCAGCCGCCGGAACCTCGATCAAGCATTGAGGGCATATTGAAAGTGAGGGGATGGTTGGCGTAAGCAAATTTTTCGGAGCTTTTCTGAAAGCCTTGAAAAAATGCGCTACAATATTGCTCTTACGCGGGAATAGCTCAGTTGGTAGAGCGCAACCTTGCCAAGGTTGAGGTCGCGAGTTCGAGACTCGTTTCCCGCTCCAAACTCAAGAAGGGAAGCAAACGCTTCCCTTTTTCGTCAAAGCACACGGCGCGATAGCAAAGCGGTTATGCACCGGATTGCAAATCCGTGTAGGTCGGTTCGACTCCGGCTCGCGCCTCCAGTCAAAGCGCATCATCGTTCACAACGTGATGCGCTTTTTTTCGCCTATGCCCTGTGTCGCATGGTTCAGCATTGCTGGCCGCGGGAGTGCGGGGCCAGCGCGAAACCAATTTCATTGGCACGCAAGTCTGATCATCGATTCCTTAAACCCTCAGCTTCTCAGGCGGGACCAGCGCTATGGCCTTTTCCCACCGGGCTCGGTCTTCCGTCAGAAACCGCGGAAACTGCCCAGGCGTGATATTGTTCACAGGGTCATAGCCATTGGGAATCAGGTAGTTCTCGCTGTAGTCTTTGCTGGAGGTCACTTCCCAAATGTCGTTCGAGAGTTTTTGCACGATGTCCTTTGGCGTTCCTGCCGGGGCAAATGCACCGAACCAAGAGCGAGCCTCAAAGGCCAACCCTCCGGCTTGATGGACCGTGGGTACTTGGGGCAACAAAGGATGCCGCTCAGTGCCCGCAAACGCCAGGGCTTTGATCCTGCCGGTTTTGAGGTGGGGCAGTGGCAGGGCCAGCGCACCCATCAATAAATTCACTTCACCAGACAGCAGTGCCGCCATGGAGGGTGCGATGCCTTGATAGGGCACATGCAGCAGCTCGATGCCCAATCGGGCGGCCAGCACCTCGAACAAGACATGGTGCTGGCTGCCAATGCCAGGGGTGGAGTAGGAGACCTTGCCAGGGTTGGCCTTGGCATAAGCCACCATGTCCTGAAAATTGCTGGCAGGAAAACTGCTGTGTGCAACGATCAGAAAAGAAATCTGGCACATGATGGACAGCGGTGCAAAATCTTTTTCCGGGTTGTATGGCATGTTCTTGTTCAGATGGGGAATGATGGAGAAAGCCGGATCGGCTGCCATCAGAATGTTGTAGCCATCCGCGGGCGCCTTGGCGACGAAGGCTGTGCCCACCATCGAGTTGGCGCCTGGCTTGCTTTCGACCACCAAGGGTTGGCCCCACTTCGGCAGCAGTTTCCCGCCGATATGGCGAGCCATCTGATCGACTGAACCTCCCGGGGCAAACGGCACCACCACCTTGACTGGCCGAGCCGGGAAATCCTGACTTTGTCCCAGGGAGACACTACTGTGAAGCAGTCCGGTGGCGGCAAGGGCTGCTCCCAGATATTGACGGCGATTCAGGGGGAAGTCGGTGTTCATGGTGATCTTTCCGAAAAACAAATATCAATGACGGGATGTGTCTGAGTCCCCAGGGTACCCGTAGATCTCCGTGGCGGCGGTTTGACTGACGTAGCCTTTGACGAGATCTTGCGCAATGAGATCGTGGGCTCGCATCCGTGGTTGCCCGTAGCCACCGCCCCCACCGGAGTCCACCTGGACCAGATCGCCCGCGCGGAGTGAGCGGTCTGCTTTTTTCAGCCGCTCTTCCCGATCCGTGCCAGGGTTCAGAATCACCTGGCCACTGGCACCGTCGTGTCCCGCGTTAACTCCCCAAGGCGGGCAACGGGTGCGATCCATGCTGACGTTCAGGTGGCAATCCAGCAAGACCTGGACGCGCTTGCTGACGCCCAAGCCGCCTCGAAACTGTCCTGCACCGCCCGAATCTGTTCGGAGTGAAAGCGACTCGAATCGAACCGGATACAAGGCTTCTTGCAATTCGACCGGGACATTGAAGGTGTCACCGTGTGCATAGGTTTTGAAGGGGCCGCTGCCGTCTCCCCGTTGACTGGCGCCAAATCCCCCTTGACCTGTTTCCAGATTTTTGAACAATTCGCCATTGGCTTTCCTGCCGCTGAAAACATGCACGCCAAAAGCCCCGTGATGTCCACCGGCGACCAGATCAGGTCTGGCTTGTCCCACTGCACGCAGGACCACATCGATGACGGTGGCTAGGGGTGTGCTGTAACGGGCCATGGGTGCGGTGGCGGGGGCACTCAAAAACTTACCTTCCGGCAAGACCACCGACAGGCAACGGAAAGTTCCTTCATTGGGCGCGTCTCCATGCGGCAGCAGGTAGCTCATGGCGATGCGGGCCGCGGTGATGCCACCCCCGAGCGCGCCCGAATTGAAGGGCCCTTTCAGCACCGGAGCGATGTCTGAAAAATCCACTTCCAGCTGGTTGCCTTTGACACGCACTGTGACCGGGATCGGGACCACCTGACCCACCTGCACGCCATCATCATCCAGTTCGGCGTACGCCGTGTACGTGCCGTCCGGGATGCCCTCGATGACCTGCCTGGCCAATCGTTCAGACTGATGCCATAAGCGATGAATGGCTTGCTGCACGGTTTCCACGCCGTATTGGTGGAGCAAGCCCTGGTACAAATCTCTGCCCAGCAAGCAGCCGCCGAGCTGGGACGCCACATCGCCCAACACCACGACCGGAAACCGGGTGTTGAATTCGATCATGCGATAGATGTCCTCCACCGGCTGACCCGCCTTGTGCAGCTTGACGGTCCTGAACTGGATCCCTTCCTGGAAGATGCTGACGGTGTCGTTGGTGGCGGAAGACCCCACCTCTCTCCCCCCCACATCGCTCCAGTGCGCCGCGATGGCCAAAAAAGCCACGGGCTCAGGGGCGTCCTGTCGGGCAAACACCGGGGTGTACATGACCACGTTGTTCAAATGCTGACCCAGCACACCCGAGTAGTTGCAGATCACCACGTCGCCGTGCGTAAATCCTTGTTTGCCGTAAAAGCGAATGCCGTCTTCGACGGCAGCCCCCAGGATGTTGGCGACAAACAAAGGAATGCCGCCTTTGCCTTGCGAGATCAAGCGGCATTCGATATCCACCAAACCCACCGCAAAATCTTTGTACTCATAGATCAGCGGGCTGAAGGCGGTGCGGGTGATGTTGGCTTCAATCTGTTCCGGGATGGCCGACAGTTTGTTGCGGATCACTTCCAGGGTGATGGGGTCAATGTCGGGGAGTTGTGTCATGGTGTCACCGCGCTTGGCTGGCCGTTTTTGTGCAGGCAAACCTCAATCTGAATTTCTGCCAGTTGACCAATGTGAAATGAGTCACCTTCATCCATCAGACATGTCGCCCCGTACTCTTCGATCAAGGCTGGACCGGCTAGAGAAAAACCGATGGGCAAGTCGGAGCGCTGATACACAGGCACTTTTTTCCATTGACGGGAACGTGCCAGGAAGACATCTCGCACCTGATGTGGGGGTGAGGCTTGCGATGATGCGGTGGCCTGTCGGGCCATCGCATGCAGATCGGGCCGTTGAACCGGATGACGCACGATGGTGGAGACGGAGACAAACTCGATGCTGGCACCCACGGTCAAATGCCCGTAGCGTTGCCGATAAGAGCTTTCAAACAGGATTTGCAAATCTTCGCTGCGGGTGTGGACATCCCAGGGAATGCGCAGCGTGTGGTGTTGGCCTTTGTAGCGCAGTTCAGCATGGCGCAACACCTCCCACTTTTCCTGCGCCCGTGACTCGCTCATGCGTGCCTGGATCGCGCTCAACATGCTATCGGAGAGTGTTTTCGCCTGGGCCAGATTGGCCGCATTCAAGGGCGCCAGAAATGTGCGGTTTTCATCGGATTCCACTTCGGCAAACAGCATCCCCAGCGCTGAAAAAACACCCGCATTCATGGGGACAATGACTTTCGGAATGGACAGGTCGCGCGCAAGCTCCACGCTGTGCAAGGGGCCTCCCCCCCCATAGGCAAACAGCACGAAATCCCGCGGATCTTCGCCACGTTCGATGGTGATTTTTCGAATGGCATCGGACATGGTGACCGACACCAGGGTCAGCAATCCCTGTGCAATTTGGGGGACATCCCGATCGCTCTGGTAGCCCAGGGGCTGTCCCAGGCTTTGCCACATGGAGTGGCGTGCCGCGTCCACACTGAGTTGAATGTCCTCGCCCATCCTGGCCTGCGGGTCCAGGCGGCCGAGAACGATGTTGGCGTCGGTCACCGTGGGCTCTGTACCGCCTCTGCCAAAAGCCACAGGGCCAGGGAAAGAGCCCGCGCTTTCGGGGCCGACACGCAATCGACCTTCGGCATCCAGACGCGCCATGGAGCCACCCCCTGCACCGACTTCGATGATGTCAATGATGCTGCTGCGAATGGGGAAGCCATGTTCATAGCCGCCAACCCAGTAGGAGGTCTTGATGTCAAATTGCCCTGATTTCACCAAGGCGCATTTCGCGGTCGTGCCGCCAATGTCGAACGCGACCATGTGAGAGATCCCCAGTGCCTTGGCATAGGCCGCGGCACCGACGACACCCCCCACTGGTCCAGACTCCACCAGTCGCACCGGTTGTTCTGAAGCCACCTCAAAACTGATCACGCCTGAACCCGAGCCCATGAAATAACGTTCGCCGGCAAACTGTCTGTCATCCAGGCCCTGGCTGAGTCGGTTCACATAGCGGCCCACCTCGGGCCCGACGAAAGCATTGGCACAAGCGGTGGCGCTGCGTTCGTACTCATACCATTCGCGTGACAACTGACTGCCCGCCGTGATGAAGGCCTGCGGCATCAAGGCCTGCAAAGTCTGGACCACGCTTTCCTCGTGAGCGGGGTTGGCATACGCGTTGAGAAAAGAAATGGCGATCGACTCCACCCCCTGCTGTTGCCACAGGCCTGCCAGGGCTTTGAGCTCTGACAGATCGGGCGCGCTGATGCTGTCCCCTTGAGCACTCATTCGCTCCGTCAATTCATGCCGTCGCTCACGAGAGATCAGCGGGTCTGCCTTTCGGTAATGCATTTGATAAGGCAATGCTCTGTTGCCTCGTGCGATCTCCAGCACATCCCGGAAACCGCGGGTGGTCAGCAACACCGTGTGGGCGCCTTTTCTTTGCAGCAAGGCATTGATGACCAGCGTGGTGCCATGCTTGAAAGAGGCCGCGTTGGCAATGGACAGACCAAGAGCCACCATGCACTCATCAATGGCACGGATGAAGTTGTCGTAGGAGGTCAGGCACTTGACGGCTTTCAGATGGCCGGTTTCAAGGTCAAAAACCGTGAGGTCGGTGAAGGTACCCCCGATATCGACTGCCAATAAAAATCCAGGCTTGGGGGAGTGCATGGGGGTCGCGCTTGCTTTCATCAAAAGAATCAAACGATGTGCGTGGTCAATGTGCCGATGGCATCCACGGTGGCTTCGACGACATCACCCGGTTTCAGATAAAAGTCGGCGGCATTGGGCTTCCTGTGCAAGGCCACGCCCTCTGGGGTTCCGGATGCAATCATGTCGCCCGCACTCAGACCCGATTTGGACCAGAACGAAATGAGTTGGGGAAAGCTGAACACCATGTCGCTGCAACTTTCGTCCTGCAAGGTGCGCCCATTGACACGCAGGTTGACGCGCATTTTCGAGGGTTCCGGAATTTCATCGGCCGTCACCAGCCAGGGGCCGATGGGACCGAATCCGGGGAAGTTTTTCCCCATCATGATCATCTGGTTGCGCATCTCCTTGAGTTGCCACTCTCGGGCAGACAAGTCATTGAAGACGGTGTAGCCAAATACATGCTTGAGCGCGTTTTCTTCGCTGACGCGGTGGCACTGGTTGCCTAACACGGCCACGGCTTCCACCTCGTAATCGAACGCATGAACATCTTCCGGCCTGGCCACCCGAGCCTGATCCGGCACCAGGGTGTGGGCCAATTTCACGAATGCGGATGGAAACTCAAAGTGGATGCCGGTAGCCCCTTGTGTTTTCCAATAGTCCAGGCTTTCTTGCTTGTGCCGACCAAAATTGCGGCCCGCGCAAATGACGGACCGTGCGGGCACCGGCAAGTCCCACTTTGCCGTGCTGACGGATTCAGACCAACTGGGGTCTTGATGCTGCGCCGACCAGTCCATCAGTTGCCGGATGCTGTCCAGGGCTCGGTCCCCGCTTTCAATGATGCCTTGCATGTTCAATCCCTGCAGCCAAGGGTTGCCCATGGCGGCAGAGGCTTTGGCAATGTCCAGGGTCACGGGGGGCTGCGAGCCCCATTCAGCGATCACCACATGGCGTAATTGGCCGGCTTGTTGGAGAGTTCCCAATTTCATTCTGGTTTGATTCCTAATTGACGGATGAGTGGAAGCCAGCGCTGACGTTCGCTGGCGATGAATTCCCCGGTTTGCTCTGGCGACATGCCACCCAGAGGCTGTTCCCCAATGCCCTGGATACGGGCAATCAACTCGGGTCGGCTCAGCGCCAGGTTGACGGCCTTGTTCATGCCCGACACGATGTGCATGGGGGTTTGTGCTGGTGCCAGCAAGACAAACCAGGCACTGATTTCCATGTTTTCAAACCCTGATTCCTTTAGCGTGGGCACTTGAGACAACGGTGGGAAGCGCTGATCGTCCATCAGCGCCAGGGCTACCGTCAGTCCGGAGCGGGCTTGCTGCATGGAGGAGGGGAGCGGGTCGAACATCAGATCGACATTGCCTCCCGCCAATGCCGTGACCGCTGGCGCGCTGCCGCTGAAAGGGATGTGGTTGATTTTGAAGCCCATCAAGGCCGAGGCATATTCGCCCGTGATATGGGTGATGTTGCCGATCCCCGCAGAGGCCATGCTCAGGGGTGCGGGCCGCTTGCGTGCAAGCTCCAGGAATTCTTTCAGGGTGCTCACCCCCAGATCCTTGCGCACAAACATGAGCATGGGCGACTTCGCCAACCCGACGACCGGTGTGAAAGATTTTTCCGGGTCGTAGGGCATTTTGCTGAACAAACCCTGATTCAATACGGTGGGTCCGTTACCACCCACCAAAAAAGTTTTGCCGTCGGGTTTGGCTCGTGCCACCCATTCAGCACCTATCATGCCGCTCGCACCGGCTTTGTTCTCGACCAGAATGGGCGTGTTGAGAATTTGGGCGGTTTCCTGCGCGACGATGCGTGCCACTTGGTCTGCTGCGCCTCCTGGTGGGAAGGTGACGATGAATCGAATGGGCTGTACGTTTTGTGCCGATGCGTGAAGCCCCGTCAAGAACAGCAACCCCGCCCATGTCTTCCAAGCTTTCATCCATGCCATGTCAAGGTCTCCCGCTGTGGTTCAATGAGGCTGCATGTTGTCCCGCCAATCGACCGGATGTGTAAGCCCAGGCGAGATGCAGCCCATGACCACGCAGCAACAGCCCGCCTTGACCGATGCTACCCACGGCATACAGGCCAGGGATAGGTTGATCCCCTGCGCCAAGTACTTGGCCATGAGCGTTCACGGCCAATGCACCTTCGGTGGTGGTCAGCATGGCCTGCACCGGTCCGAGCGCGACCCAAGCCTGGGCCTTGATGCCTGCCACACTGGCGCTCAAGGCGTGCGCATCGGGCATGCCCATTGATCGGGCCAAGGCCGGAATGTCTCTGGCTTGAAAAGTGATGTCGGGGCGACCCTTGAAGTAATCGTCCATGAACGCGTAGGCGATGCCAGGCGCCGTTGAAATGAAGTAGGGCAGGGCATTGAATTGTTGGGCGACCGCTTCATCCATCACAATGAAACCACGCCGAGTGGCGGTCATGGCAATGGCTTGCGCGGGCTGTTCATGGTTGAGTCGGTGGCCCTGATCATCGACCAGCACGGCACCTTTCGCGAACAGCTGCTCCGAGGGGGACATGTGCGCCATCATGAGCGGTTTGGCCAACGTTTTTTTCAGCGATGCAGGCGCATGCTCAAAGAAAATCGCCGCCAGCCGGCTCAGCCAGGGCCAGCTGGGCATTCGGTCAGCCAGGCTCGCTTGTGTGCCCGCTGGGAAGCGCATTTGAGGGCCAAACACGCGCTGCATGTTCAGGCATTGCGCACCGAGTTGAGCCGCGGCTTCGAACATCAAGCCCGTGTTGCCTGGGTTGATGGGGATGGCCCTGGCGGCGGCTGTCGGCAAATGCGCAGAACGCATGGAATCGTTGCCGCTGAAATCGCCGCTGGCCAGGATCACCCCGCGATGGGCGTTGGCGTGATGCGGCACTCCATCGACTTCGTACGCCATCCCAGTCACCCGTCCGGTGTCGTCATGACGCAGTCCTGTTGCATTGGCCTGGGTGACGATGGTGACCCCCCGCTGGTGACAAGCTTTCAGTAAACGATCGATGATGGCCGAGGCCCCTGGAACGGCATTGTGCATGCGAGGCACCCGGTGCGGAGGCTCTGGATAGGGGCCGACAAACACGACGCCCAGTCCGCTGAGCCAATCCACCGTGCTGGCGGCATGCTGGGCCAGCACTTCGCGCAGTTGGGCATTGTCATGCGGCAGCAAATCTGCTGTGAAGGCCTGCATGTCGGTCACGAAATCTTGCACGTTGTCGACCACACCCGCCTGGCGCTGGAGTTGTGTTCCGGCGGCACTGAGAGATCCCACTGCCATGCGGGAGGTTCCTCCCACTTGCGATCGTTTCTCCAGCATCAAGACTGAGGCGCCCGATTCGGTGGCACTCAAAGCGGCCGCCAGCCCAGAGCCTCCTGCTCCGACCACAATCACATCGCAGTCATGGGAAGCCATCACATACGCCTGCAGTTTTTCATTCAGCCTTGACGCCAGAGTCGCTGATGATCTTGGCTGACCTGGCCAGGTCCAAGGCCAGGAAGCGGTTGAAATCTTCCGGGCTGGTGCCTTGGGGTTGTATGCCGTTTTGGAACATCTTGTCCCGGACGTCTTTTTCCGCCAGGCTGGCCAACACCGCGTCGTACAGTTTCTGGATGATGTCCTTGGGCGTACCCGAAGGCGCCAGCAAACCCGTCCATGAGGAGTAATTGAAGCCGGCCACGCCCAACTCTGACAAGGTGGGCAAGTCGGGCGTGAACGGTGAACGCTTGGCGGTGCTGACCGCCAGCACTTTGAGCTTGCCCGTTTTGACGTGCGGAAGAATGTTGGTTGGCGTGCTGAATGCCACCTGCGTTTCACCCGCCAGCAAGGCCACCGATGCGGGGGCTGCGCCTTTGTAGGGGATGTGGGTGATTTGGGTTCCGGTGGCGGTCTTGAACATTTCACCCATCAGGTGTTGCGGACCGCCGGATCCTGATGTGCCGTAGTTGTATTTGCCGGGATTGGCTTTCAACTTCTCCAGCAACTCCGCCAGTGTGTTGACTTCCAGGTTGGCATGCACCGCGATCAGCAGGGGCTGGTCCATCACGCAAGAAATGCCTGTCAGGTCGCGCAACGTATCGAAGTTGAGTGACTTGATCAGGCTGGGGTTGGAGGTGTGCGCGGGCGCTGCCATCAACAAGGTGTACCCATCGGGGGCGGCGCGAGCCACGGCCTCTGTGCCGATGGCAGCGTTGCCGCCCGCCCGGTTATCCACCACGACCGATTGTTTCAAGTGACGGCTCAAAGGCTCCGCCAGAATTCGAGCGGTGACATCGACGGGCCCCCCCGGAGAATAGGGCACCACAATGCGAATGGGGCGGGAGGGGTAAGCTTGTTGTGCCCACCCTTGTACCGGGCTCATACCAGTCAAAGTGCCAGAGAGGGCCATGATCGCTTGTCTGCGTGTCGGGTGCATTTTTGTCTCCTGGATGACACGGTAATCGTTCGGCCGCATTGTGTGTGACTTTGAGGGCAGGCAGTTGGCACTCGTGCGACACCCAATATTTGGATGTCCGAGACAGAGAACGCGATTTGTCCTATAACTATCTTTTGCCAGACCGTGGCCAAGCCACCCAACAAGGAGACCGAGATGGGTATTCGTGGACTGATTCCTGCAACATTGACCCCTTTTGACGCGAATGGCGCGGTGGATTACCCCGAACTGGACAGGCACCTCAAGCAGGTGGCCAGTGCCAGCGGCCTGTATGGCATTGCCGTCAATGGACACGCCGGTGAGATCCTCGCGTTGACTTCTCAAGAGCGTGAAGATGTGGTGCGCCGAGCCCGCCAGGTTATCCCGACCAACCTGAAAGTGGTGGCTGGTATTGAAAGCCATTCTTTCGATGATTTGATCCAGCAAGGTTTGAATGCCAAACGAGCCGGTGCAGACATGCTGCTGGTCTTGCCTCCCTTTGATGTCCGGCCATACCGGATGTTGGCGCACCACACCGAGTCGGTGCGTTCCATCTTTCAGCGGTTGAACGATGAAGTGGGTCTGCCGATGATTGTGTTTCAGTACGCCGAGGCCTCTGGAGTGGCGTACTCGCTCGATGCTTTGCGCGCTATTGCCGATATTCCGCAAGTCGTGGCGATCAAGGCCGCCTGCACCTCGACCACGGCGTATGTGGAGATCATGAACGCGGTTGGCGACAAGGTGGATGTGCTGGCCGCGTCGGATGCACCTTCTTTGCTGGGCATGCTGATGTATCGTTGTCCTGGAGCACTGATTGGCATCAGCGTGATCGACACCCAGCGCTGGTCCGATTTGGTGCATGCGGCCACCCATGGCGAATTGGACAAAGCGCAAAAATTGCACACTGAATTTGCCATGCCCATCATGGATGCCGTGTTTGAGAACCAGCTGCACAAATCGCACACCAGCTATTTCGCGGCCACCAAGGAAGCGCTGTTCCAGTCAGGTCATCTCAAGTCGGCGCGCATTCGCCCGCCGCTGATCACACCGGACGCCAAGCAACGCGCCAACATTGCTCAGTGCTTGCAGCAGGTGGGCATGCTGTCCAAAGGCACCATGGCCAAGGCCGCGTGACAGCGATGGCATCGTCGCTTGGGGCTATCGGTATCCGCGGGGGATGGACCAGACGTCTGCTGCTTGTCATCAGCATGCTGGGCGCCATCACCTCGGCTGTTGCAGATAACTACCCGCAACAGCCGATCAAGTTGGTTGTGCCCTATGGTGCGGGGTCTGCCACCGACCTGCTGGCCCGCCGAGTCGCTGTTCCACTGGCAACCGTACTGGGGCAAGGCGTCGTGGTTGAAAACCGGGCGGGCGCTAACGCCACCTTGGGTCCGGCCTTTGTCGCCAAGGCAGCGCCAGATGGTTACACCTTGTTGTTTGGCAATACGCAGACCAATGCGGTGAATCCGAGCCTGGTCGATAACCCGCCTTACGACGCCACCAAGGATTTTGCATCGGTGGCCCGTTTGTTCAGCACGGCCACCATCTTGGTCGTCAGCGCGGGCTTGCCGGTACAAAATGTCGAGGAATTGTTGGCATGGTTGAAGGCCAATCCCAAGCGTGCGAACTTCGGGTCAACCGCATTCGGGACCGTGTCTCATTTGCCTTCAGCGTATCTGTCGAAAACATCGGGCATTCCCATGATCCATGTGCCCTACAACAACACCGGGCAGTTGATGACGGACTTGGCACGTGGTGAATTGGCGATGCTTTTTTATCCACCCGACGGCGTCAAAGGCTTTATCGAGTCGGGGGCCCTCAAGCCGTTGGCCTGGAGTGGTGCCAAGCGCAGCCCGCAGTTTCCCCATGTCCCCACCATGACCGAGCTGGGATACAAAAATTTTGTGTTTGAAGCCTGGTATGCCATGTTCGCACCGAAGGGAACGCCCGCCGCGGTGGTAACCAAGCTGTCGGAGTCCTTGGGGAAAATTTTGAGTGACCCCAAGTTTGTTCAGGACTTCTCCAGCGGCAGCAGCACCCTGTTCTTTGCTTCAGCGCCAGAGACGGAGCTGTTTGTGCGCCAAGAGCAAGAGCGCTTCAAACAGATCACGCAGTTGATCGACAAGAACTAACCCACCTTTATCAATCCGCAGGTTGCGCATCTGGCACCAGCTCAGAGGTCATCACCTGTCGGTAGGCATGCCAGGTGGCATGTCCCACCAGCGGTCCCAGTACGATCAACCCCAGAAAATACGGGAGCATGGCCAGCAGCATCAGCCAGACAATCAGGGCACCCCACCAGAGCATGACCCAGGGATTTTCCAGGCAAGCCCGGATGCTGGTTAGACCGGCAGAAATGGCATCGATCTGTCGATCCATGATCGCCGGAATGGAGACCACGCTGGACACAAAAATCAGACCAGCAAACACACTGCCTACTGCGGTGTAGGTCAACAGGAATGCGAAATTCTCAGGGTCCAGCAACTGCTGCAAGACGTTGTGGGCGGCAGGCACATTGTTGAAGCTGACGGCGAATACCACCAGTGACGCACGGCCCCACAACATCTCCAGGATCAGCAGCACCCCAGCAAACACCGCCATCGTTCCCTTGGTCGCTTCCCAGGCCAGCAGGGACTGGGCCAATGAAGGCGTGCGCCCTTGTTCCAGCTCACGACTGGCGTGGTAAAGGCCCAAACTCAGAAAAGGCCCCAACAATAAAAATCCCGCGCTCAGGGCCAGCACATATTCGGGTGCTGAATGAAACACCGCCATCAAGGCATGCCCCATCAGGCAGAAGCACACGCCATAGAACAAGCCAATGCCTGGACAGCGTCGATAATCGCTCCAGCCCAGGGTCAGCCAACGCAAAGGGTCTGAAAGCCGCAAACGTGTCAGTGGCAATGACAGCAAGGACGGGGGCTGGGCGAGATGATCGTCCATTTTTTCAGTTGAATCCTTCATGGCTTCTCCTGCGACAGGCAGACATCCTGACACGAGCAAAACCCTCCAGTTCCATGGTTTTCCCGTAGAGACTTTGAACTTGTGAACGTGTTTCGTTATCTTGTTTCTGGCCTTATAGAAAACTCAAGGCCTGGGATGCCGGGGTGGTTTCTGGGTGGATGACGCGCAGGTTTTTCGGCCTTTGCAAGACATGGCCCAGATGAGTTCCTGGATCAATTTCTGATTCGCGGGCTCCAGCTGTCGATAGCGGGAAATCATCAAGCGATCCACTTCAGACGCCATGAGATCTGTGAGATCTGTGAGGTCAGGGTCGATCGGAGTCTTGATCCCAAACAACAGATATTGAGGTGAGGCGCTCAACACCCTGCCCAGTGTGCAAATCTTGCGCATCTTGGGAATCGACTTGCCAATCATCCAACTTCTGGCCGTTTGCACCGTGATGGGTAGACCATCATGCAAAAGATTGAACCGGTTGCAGAGGGCGGTTGGCGAATTGCCATACCCTTTTATCTTCATCAACTCCAGGATGCGTTGATGAAGGCTGTTGTTCATGAAGCAAGAGTTCGAATCACTCGGGTTTGATACCGGCTTGTTTGATCAGCTGACCCCAGTATTGCAGTTGGTCCGAGACGTATTTGGAAAACTCCTCGGGTGTTTTGCTGGGCCAGATTTCAAAACCCAGCAGAGCCAACTTGTTTTGCATGTCCTTGTCTGCCAACACCTGCTGCAGTTCGGTATGGAGTCGTTCGACAATCGGCTTGGGCATGTCAGCGGGGCCGAAAATGCCATTCCAGGATGTCAGGTCGAAGCCCTTGATCGTGGCGCCCACGGGGGGGATGTCAGGAAAGATCTTCGAAGTCTTGGCGGGTGTCAGCGCCAACGTGCGGATCTTGTCGCTCTTGATGGTCGCCATGCCAGATCCGAAATCAACCACATACATCTGCACCTGCCCACCGATCAGGTCGGTCAGGGCTTGAGGGCTGGACTTGTAAGGCACGCCGACAATGTCCAACCCAGCAAAGCGTTTGATGGTTTCGGAGGCCACCAGCGAGGTGCTGTTGGGCGTGGCGTATGAAATTTTGTTGGGGTTGGCTTTGGCGTAGTCGATGAACTCAGCCAGCGTCTTGACCGGCAGCGTGTTCGACACCGCCAAGGCGAAAGGCAGTTCACCCACTCGAGCCACTGGCGTGAAGTCCTTGATGGGGTCGTACTTCAGGTTTTGAATCAAAAAGGGGTTGGCCGAATGCGAGGTGTTGGTCGTCATCAGCAAGGTGTAGCCATCGGGCTTGGCCTTGGCCACAAATTGCGCACCAATTTGGGCACTGGCCCCAGGTTTGTTGTCCACCACCACCGGCTGCTTGAGACGTTCCGACAGTTTTTGCGCCACGGCGCGGGCGACCGCGTCGGTGCCGCTGCCAGCAGCCAAAGGGACCACCAAAGTGATGGGCCCGGTGGGGTAGGCCTGAGACCATGCGTTGCTGAACAACAGCATGCCAGTCAGCAACACCGAGCGACGCATCCAATTCATAGAGGCCTCCGGAGGTTGGGCTGAATATCAGCCTGCGGGTGCAGGAACGGGGACCGATTGCCAGGACACCATTTGCCAACCCGCCGGGCGCCGCGCCCAGACCTGCAGAAAGCGGCTCAGGATGACTTTGCGGCCTGCCTTGACTTCCACATCGATGCGCAAATCGCCATTGACGAGGACCACGTCGCCCAGAACGCGCATCTCTCTGTTTTGCAAATCCAGGCCGTGATAAAAGTAGTAACCGCTGTTGAGTTTCTCGAGGTACTGCTTTTTGTCTTCTTGCACCGCACTCGAGTGGATGTAGCGCAAGTCCTCGCCCAACATCGGCTCCAAGGCCGTGAAATTGCGCGTCAGGATGGCTTGTATGCGCTGTGCGTCGAGGGCTTCAATCTGAGCAATGATGGCTTGATCACTCATGGTGTGTGTCTCCGGTCAAATCAAAACGGCAAATGTATCTTGGATTGGCGAGGTGTATATAAAGTAGGTGACATGGGGCAGTGCCTCTCAGGGTGAACCCTTGGCCCGGATGCGGTTCACCTGCAAGGGGGTGACCTCGCTGGCGCGTTGACCAGGCGGCTGCATGGAGTGACGAACATGGGTCAGCACCGCAGCCAACTCCTCATCATTCAACACCAGGATAAAGGGCGGCATGCCAAAGGGGCGTGGATGACCTTCAGTCGAGGGACCATAGCCACCGTAGAGAACCGCCTGCACCGCATTGGTGGGGTCGCTCAGTTGAACGCCCCGCAGTGATCGAAGGGCCGGGTAGGCGTCCCTCACGCCCTGACCCTCTTTGCCATGGCAGTGGGCGCAGTGTTTTTCATAGATCCTGGCCCCTTGTTCCACCAGGCGCTTGCTGGGCGCTGGTGCATCTATCCGCGGTGGTTCAGGCGGCATTTGCCGAGCCTGAATTTGCAAGTAAAGGGCCATGGCATTGAGGTCGGCATCGGTCAGGTATTGCAAGCTGTGCTGAACCACCTCCGCCATCGGGCCACTGGTCCTGGCCTCGCCTTGCGCACCGGTTTTCAGCAGTTTCACAATGTCTGTCAGCGGGGTGCTGGCCAGCCCCGACTCTTGATCGCTCCAAAGGTTGGGAGCGTACCAATTGAGCACCGGCATGAGGCCACCGGATAAATCTGTCACCCCAGCGCTGGCTCCCAAGGCGTTGCGTGGGCTGTGGCAGGCGGCGCAGTGGCCCAGGCTTTGAACCAGGTAGGCCCCTCGGTTCCATTCGTGGGTCTGCTGCGGGTCGGGCTGGAACGTTCTGGGCGAAAAGTACAGGCTGCGCCAAAACGCCAATGCGACCGGTGTCCCCAGGGGCCAGGTCAAGCCATGGGGCCGCTGGGCTTGCTGCACGGCGGGTTGACTGCTGAGCCAGGCGAACATGGCATCGCTGTCCTCTCTGGTGATGAGGCTGGTGTGTTCATAGGGAAAAGCCGGCGTCAGAAGCCGACCAGAGCGTGATCGACCGTGATGCAATGCGATCCAGAAATCGTGTGCGCTCCACGCGCCCAGGCCCGTGGACTTATCCGGTGTCAGGTTGCTGCTGTAGACAGATCCAAACGGTGTCCAAATCGCGCGACCACCGGCCAGAGGAGGGCCTCCGCGCTCGGTGTGACAGGCGATGCAGTTGCCCGCGCGAACCAGGTAATGACCTCGCTCCAGTGTGTCGGGTGATGAAGTAGAAGCGGAGGTGCTGACCTCGGGTGGGGAGAGCAAAAGATCTCCCCAGTTGTCCCACACCACCCATAAGGTCAGCACCGCAGCGACGATCATGACCCTGCGCAGCCATCGACTCCCTGGAAGGATCATGGTTTCCTTTGACTGAGTTCGGGTGCGCTTCCACAGTGGAATTCATGCGGCAGCGGATTGCCTCGGGGCCGTTGTGTGGCAGGACGGGAGTCGGTGGGCACCGCCTGGCTGGATAGCCAGTTGGACACCGCCACGATGTCCTCATGGGGTAAGCGTTTGACCACCTCGGCCATGCAGTCAGGCGCCAGGGCTCGGCGTTGTCCAGTTTGCCAGGCCCCCAATTGGGCATTCAAATAATCGAGTGGCAAACCCAGTAGCCCCGGGACATGCGGTTGAACGCCCAGCAAGCGCTCGCCATGGCAATGGGTGCAAGCGGGCAGACCCCGAGCCGGATCGCCCTGCTGGACCAACTGCTGCCCGCGTGCCAGCCGATCTGCAGATAAGCGCGACGGTGTGGGTGGTGGATAGGGGAGTTGAAGGCTGGCGAAGTGTCGCGCGATGTCGGCCATATAGGCGTCTGACAAGGGGTCTACCAGGCGCGTCATCAATCCGTAGTGGCGTCGCCCTTCGACAAAATTACGCAGTTGATGATGAAGGTAGCCGGCAGGCTTGCCGGCCAGACGAGGATAGTAACCATCCGGGCCAGCACGGCCTTGGTCGCCATGACAAGCGGTGCAAGGCTGGGTGCGCTCGGCCATGCTGTCCTCTGTGCCATGGAGTTTGTGCGCCAGCGCATGCGTGGTCAAGGCCTGCATGCACATACACAGCAAGACCTTGGGTAAGCGCAGATACGAGTGACGCACCCACTCAAGCATCGACTGAAATCTGTACTCGATGGCCATGACCATCATTCGGAAACTGCGCCAATGTCTTTCGCGACCTTGCTCCACTTGGTGATCTCGGATTGCATGTAGCGTTGGAACTCCTCGGGCCTTCCTCCGACGGGCACCAAGCCGGCGTCTTTGAATTTTTCACGCATCGCGGGGGAACTTTGAATTTGGTTGAACACATCGTTCAAACGTTTGACCAAGGGCTGTGGCAACCCACTGGGGCCCGCGATGCCCTGCCAGCCTGAAATCTCAAAACCGGACAGTTGTGCCGCTTCTTCCACCGTGGGGGTCTCTGGAAAGTCGGCAATGCGTCGCGGGCTGGTCACAGCCAGCAGTCGCAACTTGCCTGCCTTGATGTGCGGCAACATGCTGGCCATGTCAGCAAATGCGACCTGCACATGCCCTGCGATCAGATCGGAGACCATGGCTCCCACCCCCTTGTAGGGCACATGGGTCAGATCGGCTCCACTGCGGGACTTGAACAACTCGGCCGCCATGTGTTGAGCGCTGCCGCTGCCAGACGAGCTGTAGGACACTTGACCGGGGTGGCTACGGGTGTAGGCCAGCAGCTCTGTCACGCTGTGGACCGGCAGGTTGGGGTTGACCACCAAGACATAAGGCAGCATCACCGTTTGGATGACCAGGCTCAGATCCTTCAGGGGGTCATAGGGCATCTTGCGGTGGGTGGCCACGTTCATGGCATAGGTGGCGACGTTGCCAACCAGCAAGGTGTACCCGTCCGGTGTGGCCTTGGCAACGGCATCGCTGCCAATCATGCCACTGGCCCCGGTTCGATTGTCGATGGTGACAGGCTGGCCCAGCAACCTGGACAACTCCGACTGGATGAGTCGCGCATAAAGATCGACCCCCCCTCCCGGCGGAAAGGGGACGATCAGCTTGATCGGCTTGGACGGATAGGCTTCTGCCATCACCTGCAACGCCAGGACACAACCCACCAGACCGACCACCCAGCCTCTCAAAAGACGAACCAAGAAGGTCATAGGGATTGCTCCTGAAGGTGTATGAAGCCGGGTGGTTGCAAACCTGGATCTGCTCAATGATTGTCGCGCGGCACTCCGAAGGTGGCGTGGATTTTCTGATACTTCACCGCGGGTTTGAGCACCATGCCATGGCTGAGTTCGTCCACAATCCCGCGCTGGATTTCTTGCCAGGGGGTTTGGCTGGGCGGAGACTGGTACCCACCGTTGGCTTTCAAATCGGCATGCCGTTTGGCCAACTCTTCATCCGAGATCAGGATGTTTGCCGTGCGCTTCTTCAGGTCAATGCGCACGCGATCCCCTGTTTTGAGAATGGCCAGTCCACCCCCGGTGGCCGCTTCTGGAGAAGCGTTCAGAATGGACGGCGAGCCCGAGGTGCCTGATTGACGGCCGTCACCAATACAGGGCAGCGAGGTGATTCCTTTTTTCAGCAGATAGGAGGGCGGACGCATGTTGACCACCTCGGCAGCGCCGGGGTAGCCCACGGGCCCTACGCCGCGAATGAACAGCATGGTGTTGGCATCGATTTTCATTTTCGGATCGTCGATGCGGTGGTGGTAGTCCTCCGGGCCGTCAAACACGATTGCCCGTCCTTCGAAGGCCATCGGGTCGTTCGGGTTTTCGAGATAGCGCTTGCGAAATTCAGGCGTGATCACGCTGGTCTTCATGATGGCCGAGTCGAACAGATTGCCCTTCATGTTGAGGAAGCCAGCCTTCTTTTGCATCGGCTTGGCAAACGGCAGAATCACATCCCGGTTGCTGCTGAACAGGCCTTCACAATTCTCCGCCAGTGTTTTGCCGTTGGCGGTGAGGGCGGGTTTGATCTTTCCTTGCGCCACCAATTCGGCAACCACGGCTGGCACACCGCCGGCGCGGTAAAAGTCCTCGCCCAGGTATTTGCCCGCCGGTTGCAAATTGACCAGCAACGGAATGTTGTAGCCATGTTTTTCCCAATCGTCATTGTCGAGTTCGACACCGATGTGACGTGCAATGGCGTTGACGTGAATGGGTGCATTGGTCGAGCCACCAATGGCCGAGTTCACCACGATGGCATTTTCAAAGGCATTGCGGGTGAGGATGTCAGAGGGTTTGAGGTTTTCCCACACCATCTCGACAATGCGCTTGCCCGTCATGTAGGCCATTTCCTGTCGGTCGCGGTAAGGCGCTGGGATGGCGGCACTGCCGGGCAGGGTCATGCCCAGTGCCTCGGCCATGGAGTTCATGGTGGAGGCCGTGCCCATGGTGTTGCAATGTCCTGTGGAGGGCGCTGACGAGGCGACCAGTTTCAGGAACTGTTGGTAGTCGATCTTTCCGGCGGCCATCAATTCGCGCGCCTTCCAGACGATGGTGCCTGAGCCGGTGCGTTCGCCTTCGAACCAACCATTCAGCATGGGGCCCGAGTTCAATGCAATGGCTGGAATGTCCACGGTGGCGGCAGCCATGATCTGGGCGGGTGTGGTTTTGTCGCAGCCGGTGGTGAGCACCACGCCATCGATGGGGTAACCGTAAAGCATTTCCACCAGCGAGAGGTATTGCAGGTTGCGATCCAGCGCCGCTGTGGGTCGTTTGCAGGTTTCCTGAATCGGATGGATCGGGAATTCCAGAACAATGCCTCCCGCATCACGCACGCCTTCCCGAATGCGCTCAGCCAGAACGATGTGATGGCGGTTGCACGGGGAAATGTCCGAGCCCGATTGGGCAATGCCAATGATGGGGCGACCGGATTGCAACTCATCAAACGACAAACCGTAGTTCATGGTGCGTTCCAGATACAGCGCGGTCATGTCGGCATTGGCCGGGTTGTCAAACCAGGCCCGCGATCGCAGTTGGCTGGGCTTCAAGCGCTTGCGCGCACTGGCTTTACCGGGGCTGGCTTTGGAGGTGGACTTCGTGGCGGACTTGGGAGCAGAGGATTTACTCATGAAAGACACTTTCTGTGGTCGAGCGTGAAATGCGAGTCGAAAAGGCCAAGCAAGAAAAGCATGATACTCAAGTCAGGCTGTGCAAGCCGACGCCCAAGATTCAAACGGACACGGCCATCTCCGGGCTCGGGATAACCCTAGCTTTCTGGGTTTGTCTTGGGTGTCAGTCATGCGTGTGACTTGAAACCTGGTCCTTAGTGTGGGGTTACTGACGAACTTGCTTGCTGGGTCAGGGAGCCCTATGACATCATCCACCCACTTCAACAACACCTTCCAACAGGAGTGCTTACATGATTCAGTTGTCCGTCAACGCCAAGACGCATCGTGTCGATGTCGACCCATCGACCCCTTTGCTGTGGGTCATTCGCGAACAACTGGGCCTGACGGGCACCAAGTATGGTTGCGGAGTGGCGCAGTGTGGTGCTTGCACGGTGTTGATTGACGGGCAGCCTCAGCGGTCTTGTGTGTACCCGGTGAGCGCGGTGGGCAAGCAAAAGGTCGAGACCATTGAGAGCCTGGAGAAGAACGGGAAATTGTCGAAAGTGCAGGCGGCCTGGGTGGAGAACGAAGTGCCTCAATGCGGCTATTGTCAGTCCGGCATGATCATGGCAACCACGGCACTGTTGCGCAAGAACCCCAAGCCCACCGACGCCGATATCGATGCTTCGATCACCAACATTTGTCGTTGCGGGACTTTCCAGGAAGTTCGCGTAGCCATTCATGCAGCTGCCAAGGCCTGAAGGAGACCCACTCATGAATGCACGTCTTCCGATCACCACCCGTCGTGGTTTCATCAAAGGAACAGCTGCTTTGGGCACGGGCCTGGCGCTGGGGATCTCCCTTCCCGTGGATGCCGCTTCGGCCCACACCGCTGGCGCCGCACCTGCGGGTGCCGAAGTTGGCGTCTGGGTCATGATTCGTCCCGATGACACGGTCATCATTCGCATTGCTCGCTCGGAAATGGGGCAGGGCACCCTGACCGGCCTGGCACAGTTGGTGGCCGAAGAGTTGGAATGCGACTGGAAAAAAGTCACCACCGAATACCCCACCCCGGGCGAAAACCTCAAGCGCAAGCGCGTCTGGGGCAATTACTCAACGGGCGGCAGCCGCGGCATTCGCGAGTCACAGCTTTATGTGCGACAAGGCGGCGCGGCGGCTCGCCTCATGCTGGTTCAAGCGGCCGCCCAGCAATGGGGCGTGTCGGCTGATCAATGCACGGTCTCCAACGGGGTGATTCGTCATGCGGCCTCCGCGCGACAGATCACCTACGGCAAGGTGGCACAGGCCGCCTCGCAACTGCCGGTGCCGACCAATGTGTCCCTGAAGGATCCGAAAGACTGGAAATTGGTGGGCAAGCGAGTGCGTCGGCTTGATACCCGGGACAAAGTCAACGGCAAACAAATTTATGGCATCGATCTGAAACTGCCGGGCATGCTGATCGCCACCATCAAGGAGTGCCCGGTATTTGGCGGCAAGGTGCGCAGTTTCGATCCTGCACCTGCATTGGCCATGAAGGGCGTCAAGAAAGTGTTGCCTGTCGGGGATACCGCTGTGGCTGTTGTGGCCGACACATTCTGGGGGGCCAAGACGGCCTTGGAGGCGGTGCAAATTCAATGGGATGAAGGCCCTAATGCGTCCGTCTCCAGTGACAGCATTCGAAGCATGCTGCAAGAAGGGCTGAGCGCAGAGCAGGCTTTTGTAGGCAACCGGTCTGGCGATATGCAGACGGCCATGAGTCAAGCCAGCTCGAAGCATGAGGGGACTTATTTCTACCCCTTCCTCAACCACGCCACCATGGAGCCGATGAATGCCACGGCACAGTGGACGCCCGAGCGCTGTGATGTGTGGGTGCCGACACAAGATGGCGAGGCCTCGCTGGCCGCCGTCATCGCAGCTGCCGGCTTGCCGGCCGCTCAGTGTGATGTCCACAAGATCAACCTGGGGGGTGGATTTGGTCGTCGGGGGGCTTTCCAGGACTACACCAGACAGGCGGTGTTGATTGCCAAGCAAATGCCAGGCACGCCGATCAAACTGATCTGGACCCGCGAAGAGGACATGACGCAAGGCCGTTACCACCCGGTCATGGCGTGCAAGCTGACGGGTACCTTCGATGCCAATAAAAAGCTCACAGGTATTCACATGCGTTTGTCTGGGCAATCGATCCTGGCTGCGGTTCGACCCGCCGTGGTCGAGCAACAGAAAGGGCGAGACCCGCTGGTGTTTCAAGGTGTGGCCGACAGCGGCGAGCACGGCTTTGGCTACTCGTTCCCTCATCTGATGATCGACCATGCCATGCGCAACACGCATGTGCCACCAGGCTTCTGGCGTGGGGTCAACGCCAATCAGAACGCGGTGTTCTTTGAGTGCTTCATGGATGAGTTGGCCGAGGTCGCCGGCGTCGATGCGGTGGAGTTTCGTCGCCAGTACATGGAAAAGTACCCACGCAATCTGGCGGTTCTGAATGCTGTGGCCGATCGCATCGGCTGGAGCAAGCCTGCCCCTTCGGGCGTCTTCCGCGGGGTTTCTCAAATGAAAGCCTTTGGCAGTTACGTGGCAGCGGCGTGTGAGCTGTCGGTGCGCAATGGCAACCAGGTCAAGATCCATCGCATCGTTGCAGCAACCGATCCCGGGTACGCTGTCAATCCTGCGCAGATCGAGCGCCAGGTCTCAGGCTCGTTCGTTTACGGTTTGTCAGCTCTGTTTGAACAGGAATGTACCGTGAAAAACGGTCGGATCGAACAGGCCAATTTCGACACCTTTGGCTCGATGCGGATTGCGCAAATGCCCAAGGTGGAAACCATCATCATCCAAGGGGGCGGTGAGGAGTGGGGGGGCATCGGTGAACCCACCATTTGCGTCGCGGCACCAGCGGTTTTGAACGCCATTTACCGGGCCACCGGTAAACGTCTGCGCGATGTGCCGCTCAAGAAATTGGGCTTCACCCTGGTTTGAGTCATGAAGCGGCTGGGTCGCTGGCTTTTGCTCCTTGGTGCCTTGACTGCCCCAGCAGTCTGGGCACAAGCCCCAGAAGTGTTACAGCCATTCGCTCAGCCTCTGACCCTGCAGCCGGGAGACCCGGCTCGTGGGCGTCAACTCGTGGTGGATCGACAGAAAGGATTTTGTTTGCTTTGCCACAGCGGCCCGTTTCCGGAGGAGCGTTTTCAGGGAACGATGGCGCCCGATTTGAGTCTGGCCGCAGGCCAGCGGCGCTGGGTCGATGTACGTGCACGACTGGTGAATCCCACGCTGTTCAATCCAGAAACCATCATGCCTGCCTACCTGAGTACTCGTCCTGGCACGCGTGTCAATCGGCAATTCGAAGGCAAGACTTTGCTGCAAGCACAGGACATTGAGGACATTGCCGCTTTTTTGATGAACATGAAACCATGATACCTGGTCGAAGACAACTCATGCGTTGGCTGGGCGGTGCAAGTCTGCTGCCCGCTTTGCCTGTACACGCAACCCCGGATCACGCCCGTCAGGTGCTGGACGAACTTCTACAGGGGCGCCGCCTGCAATCGGGTCGGGTCACACTGGATTTGCCTCCATTGGTCGAGAATGGAAACTCGGTGGTCATGCAAGTCACGGTTCAAAGCCCCATGTCTCAGGAGGACCATGTCAAGGCTTTGCATATACTGGCCGAAGGCAATCCTTTGCCCCGCGTCATGACCGCTTACTTCACACCTTTCAACGGTCGCGCTGCCTTGACCGCCCGGGTCAGATTGGCTGAGAGTCAGCGGGTCTGGGCGATTGCGCAGATGAGTGACGGCAGCTTCTGGGAGGGGCATGCCGATACGTTGGTGACTTTATCGGCCTGCACGGAGGAGCGATGAACGTTGACAAGCCCAGAACTTTGGTGACTGTTCCGGCCACGGCGAATCGCGGAGAGATCATCACTCTGCGTGCCTTGGCACAGCACGTCATGGAAAACGGTTTCCGCCATGATGAGCGGGGCAGACGCATACCTCGGGACACGATCGAGCGATTCCGCTGCCTGTTCAACGGCGTGGAAGTGTTTCGTGCCGACTTGCAAGGTGGTATCGCTGCCAATCCGTTGATGCAGTTCACGGTGGTGGCGCAAGAAAGCGGTGAGTTTGAATTTCAATGGGAGGGGGACCGTGGCTATCAGGCCCGTGCCACCGCCTCCATTCAGGTCAAGTGAGGACAGGTATCCTCGGCAGTTTGTTCAGGGTGGCAGCCCTGTTGGCTGCATTGTCTTTGTCCTTGGCCGTGTGGGCCGACATTCCCATGCAGGACAGACAGTCCAGCAGCGTGTTGTTGTCCCCCAGCAATCGGGCCATGCAGGAAGATCCCACCCTGCATCCGGCCAGCTTGTGGCTGCTGGAAGGACAATCCTGGTGGGACCAACCCCCCGTGTCCGGTCAACCCAGTTGTCGCGGCTGTCATGGGGCGGTGCAAAGCAGCATGCAGGGGGTGGCAGCCCGTTACCCGCGCAAGTCGGGCGATCGCTTGCTCAACCTGGAGGCCCGCATCAATCAATGTCGCGCGCAACATCAGGCGCAACCCGCCTGGGCGCTGGAGTCTTCCCCCTTGCTGTCCCTGAGTGTGCTGGTGGGCCATCAGTCCAAGGGGCGCCCCATCGATGATTTCTCAGCCCCCGCGCTGGCGCCTGACTTGGTAGCGGGGCGTCAGCTGTTTCAACAACGCATGGGGCAGATCCATTTGTCGTGCGCACAATGCCACGATCAACGCTGGGGGCAAAAGTTGGCGGGAGTGACCATTCCACAGGCCCATCCGACGGGGTATCCCTTGTACCGACTGGAGTGGCAAAACCTCGGTTCCTTGCAACGCCGATTGCGCAATTGCATGAATGCGGTCAGGGCCGAGCCCTACCCCTTGGGGTCGCTTGAATTGACTCAGCTGGAGCTTTTCTTGATGTGGCGCGCGCGCGGCATGCCCATGGAAACACCTGCGCTGCGGCCTTGAAGACGTGGAAAGATCAGATCAGACTTTTTTTCGGATCAGGACAGGAGCACCGCCCAAGCGCCGTTTGGATCGGTAATTGGCGACGGTGCCGTCCATGACCTGGACATGCTCGGGCAGCCAGCGGAGAAATTCTTGAACCAATCGTTGCACCAGCTGAAGCTCTGTAACGCCTATGGGCTTTGCCTGTTCGAGTGAATGCCGGACCTCGGACAGTGATTGCAAGACCGCTGAGTGCTCATCCAGATGACACTGAACGACTTCCCCCCCGATGTCACGCAGGTCAATGTCCTCTTGTCCAAAGTGCATGCGGGCATGTTCGCTCAAGGCTTCCAGGCAAGGAATCAGGGTGTCGGGGGTGGCGGTTTGCAGTTCTTCGACGAGCCGAAGGAATTGCCGGTGCTCATGGTCCAGTGCGGGTTCACCCAGGGACAGTTGACCTGAAAGATCGGGGAGTGGAGTGGACATGAACCGTCTGCCGATAAAAAATCTGTTGAAGTTCAGAGCATAGCCGATGGCGAATACAGAAAACCCCTGTCTTGCGTGTCGTTGACTTCCCCCTCCGGGTTGATAACATGACGACGCCGTTTGTGCATGAGCGGGGAGCAAATATGCGCAACAAAAAACTGATTATGTTCTTTAGAGGAGAGTTTTCATGATCCACGTCATCGCCATCATCACCGCCAAGCCTGGCATGCGCGACAACATTCTTACCCAATTCCGCGCCAATGTTCCAGCGGTATTGGCAGAGCAAGGGTGTATCGAGTATGGTGCTGCGGTGGACGCGGAGAATGCCCCACCTTTTCAAACCGCCTGGGGTCCCGACACTTTTGTCGTGATTGAAAAGTGGGAAAGCATGGACGCCCTGAAGGCCCATGCAGCAGCACCGCACATGGTGAGTTATGGTGCCCGCACCAAAGAGTGGATCGCCTCTCGCGTGATCCACATCATGTCTCCGGTTTGATCAAAGCCGGTGTCGCTCCGAGTCATGAAGTCAACGCTTTGGAATCATCTACATGAAATGGACTAGACGTTTATGGTTGGGCCTTGGTGCCGCCTGCTTGGTCGGCAATTTGCTGGCACAACCCAGCGCTCCGATTCGAATCGTGGTGCCGTTTTCGACCGGGGGACCGACTGATATCGCAGCGCGTGTTCTGGCACCTTTGTTGACAGAAGCGCTGGGTCGCCCCGTCTTGGTGGATAACCGAGCGGGTGCAACCGGGGCGATCGGGGCAGAGTGGGTGGCCAAGTCGGCTGCCGATGGAAACACCATTTTGTTTGGCACCAGCAGCATCATGGCTGCCAACGTCGCGCTGATGCCCAAGCTGCCCTTCGATCCTGTCAACGACTTCGTGGCGGTCTCACAGGTGGCTGCCATCGAAAATATTCTGGTGGTGCACCCTTCTGTGCCTGCCAACAATGTGCAGGAATTGATTCGCTATGCCAAGGAAAATCCGGGCAAGCTCAATTACGGCTCTTCCGGCCTGGGAAGTACCTACCATCTGGGGGCAGAGTTTTTCGCCAATCTGGCCAAGATCCAAATGACCCATGTGCCCTACAAAGGGCAGGGGCCAGCGGCACAGGACCTCTTGGCGGGGCATCTGCAAGTGATGTTTGATGCCTATAACTCGGCAGTTCCCAACATCAAGGCAGGGCGCGTGAAGGCTTTGGGGCTGACCAGTGCCAAGCGTAACCCTGAACTGCCCGATTTGCCCACCGTGGCTGAGCAGGGCTTGCCTGGTTATGTGACTGCGCAGTGGCTGGCCTTTTTCTTGCCAGCCAAAACACCCACAGCCATCGTGGAGAAATGGAACAGTGACTTGGTCAGCATCATGAAGCGGCCGGACGTGCGTGAGCGTTTCCTCAAGCTGGGTTTGTTGCCCGTCACTTCAACGCCGGCCGAACTCGACAATTTGTTGAAACGAGAAATCGCTTTGTGGAGCCGTGTGGTCCGTGAAGGCAACATCAAACCCGAGTGAGGGCGGCGGTTGGGGTTGATGGCGGTTCAGCGCCGCTAGCGGTTTGCGTGCGCTGGCGCACGCCTTGATCTGCACTTCTGTCTGAAGATGGCGTTACATCTTCAATCCACAGAAGGCAACCCCATGAGCCCCCCTGAGAACTCGTCGCACACACCGCTCCTGAGTGAAGAGGAATTGAGCGCCCTGATTGAGGGTTACAACTCTCGCGGTTCGACCCATTCGAAGTCCAGTCATGTTTGGGGGTGGTGGGCCTTGTCCTTCCTCATGACCATGGGTGCTGCGTGGCTGTGGTGGGCTTAAAAGGCTGCCGCTTGGAGCGCGCCTTACGCTCCATGAACGATAGGCTTACTCCCCCCGAATGACAAGGATGGGGACTGGAGCAAGCCGAATGATTTGCTCTGCTCCGCTGCCCAGAAACACCCGGCCAATCCCTTTGCGGCCGTGCGTGCCGACGACGATCAGGTCAGCTGCCCACTCCCTGGCCTCGGTCGCCACCGTTTCCCCCAGGCGCTGAGCAGGTAAGTCGATCAATTTGATTTCTGCATCCACACCGGCTGTTCGGGCCTTGGTCAATGCCTCATCCAGAATTTTCTGTCCGTAGTCACGGGCCATGGTGAAAAAATCTGGGGAATACTCATAGCCTGAAATGTAGGCCAATTCATCGATAGAGTGAACGATCCTGACCTTCACCGGAGATCCAGAGGCCAACTTGAAGGCCATGTCCATGGCTCGCTGGGATGTGGAACTCCCATCGTAGGGCAGCAAGATTTTGTGGAATGTGTGCATGAGCGTCCTTTGGGAACCTGGTTGATGGAACGTCGATCCTAGGCACCAGACGTGTGTCGAAGCGTGCACCGGCGAACACATGAACAGGATTGCGCATGAGACGAATCTTGGCGTGTTGGCGAAGTTCCGTCACGATAGGCTTGAGTGTTCGCAGTCGTACCAGCATGAGTTTCCAGCGTGCATAGGATCTTTGCTCCATTACCAAGGAGTGATCCATGACAAACAGTTTGAACCGTTCCGAACAGAAAGAGCAACTCGTCAAAGACCTTCGAGCTGTGATGAATGACGCACAGCAATTGATTGAAAGTGGCGTAGACAGTTGCAATGCACAGGCCAGTGAAGCCAGGCAACGTTTGGAGGCTGCTCTGGATGAAGTGCGTCAGCAATTGGGTCAGGTCCAGCCAGTGGCCAAACGCACGATCGAGCGGGTGCAGTCAGCGTCCGATCAGTATGTTCATGAGCACCCCTGGAAGGCCATGGGCGTTGCCGTTGGCCTGGGCATGTTGTTCGGCTTGTTGGTTGGACGGCGGTGATGTCCGCAGGTGAGCTTGGACGCCATTCATCGACAGTCGCGGTGTACGAATGAAGTGGCTGGAGTTGCTTGATCAGCTGGGGCTTCATCCTCTGCAGATGCTGATGAATGGGGTTGCGCAGCTCAAGGCCCAGCTGCTTCGCTCTCTGCTGCTGGTGGCATTGGCGGCGATATGCGGCGCTTTGGTGTTGGTGTTGGCCGCCATGACGATGCTCTTGATGTTTTGGGACAACTATCGCTATGTCACATTGTTGGCGCTGATGGCAACGTTTGGCGTCATGGGCTGGACATTTGCATGGCAAGCAAAAAAAGGGAGCCGGTCAGCGCGAATGGATTGCATGCAGCGGTGCTCTCGGGAGACGCGTTGTGATGGATGCGTCTGCAAGAAGCGCTGAACGACCGCGACTGAGTCCGGTGGAGTGCACACTCTTGATTCCCTTGGTGGCACGGGCTACGGCGAGCCGTTGGTGGCCATGGTGGTCTCCCTGTGACAGATGTGCAGCACAGGTATTGGATCGACTGGGATGGAGGCATGAATCATGGCTGCCTGATTGGCAGACCATGGGATTGGTGCTTTGGCGCACGAATCGTATCCGGCAAATGGGTGCTCATTTTTTTTCTGCTTATCCTGAGGCTCTCGGAGTGAATTTGGGCGCGGGACTCTCGGATTACTTTCAATGGCTTCGAAATGGCTCAAACCGATGGGTGGATGTTGATTTGCCTGCAGTAACGCAGCTCAGGTCTGAATGCCTGCCCATGAATCGTCCAGAGGTGACCAACCTGTCATGGGATTTGTGTCGTCCTGATGGCTGGCGCGACATGTCGGGTCATGCAAATCATCCACAGGCGCCAGTCTGGTTCATGTGTGAAGGGGTGTTGATTTACATGAAGCCCTGCCAAGTGCGTCGATTCATGAATCAGCTGGCAGATTGGGCTCCGGCTGGCTCAGAGTTGGTCTTTGACTTCATTCCGGGCTGGATGGTGGGCACACCGGTCCAGACACCTTGGATGTCGAAAAAAACCGCCAGATTTCAATGGGGGCTGAATCAGGTGTCGGAGGTAGAGTCTTTTCATCCCCGCTTGAAACTCCAGCGTGTGGAGAACAGCCTTCCATTCGCTGTGTGGTCGCCTTATGGACTGGCCCGTGTCGTGATTCAATGAGCGCTACACCCCAGAACAAACCCAACACTTGTCTGCGATATGCGTTGTTCCGAACGGAAGTGCTGTGCGACTTACATCAGCATGGGCAGGTTGGACGCCCTGTCGGTGTCCCTGGCGACCCCCGAACAAAATGATTGATTCCTGTGCCGAATGCCAACAAAGAACCCGTTGCCTGCTTGGACAGCTCGAGCCTGTCCATCACCAACGTGTGAAACAATATTTGCTGTATCAAAAAAATTTGCAGCCAGGGGATGTGCTCATTGACCAAGGCATGAGCTTTGGCCGCCTGTACTTGGTGAGATATGGGACTTTCAAGCGTGCGGTGATCTCTGATGAGGGAGATCAACAAATCGCAGGTTTGCACATGGCGGGCGATGTGCTGGGATTTGATGGGTTGGAGCGAGGCATTCATCCCTGTGAAGTGAGTGCGCTTGAACATGCCAGCGTGTGTGTTTTCAGGTTTGATCACCTTTGTCAAATCGCCAGCGAAATCGGGCGCGTGCAGCAATTGTTGTTTCGATCGCTGAGTCGTGTGATGGAGCAAGATCGCAATCTGTTGATGTTGCTGGGACGCATGGACGGTGAGCAGCGTATGGCGTATTTTTTATTGACGTTCCAACAGATGCACTCCAACAACAACATCTCGAGCAAAGCTTTGAATCTGCTGATGACGCGACAGGAAATTGGAAGTTACCTGGGCATGACCCTGGAGTCTGTGAGTCGAAATCTCTCCAAGTTTCAGAAAAAGGGCTGGATACGGGTCAATCGGCGTCAAGTCGAAATACTGTCTCCTGCAGCGTTGGCCACTCAGGTGCAGGGGGGATGATCTGGACGTGCCGCCTGTGATCTGGTCGCTGTCGAACAGAAATTGTTGAGACGCTCCTGCAAACTTCCTTTTTTTTTGAAAGGAAGTCTCATGAAAACCGACAAGCAAATTCAGTCAGACGTGATGGCCGAACTCCAGTGGGAGCCGTCAGTCAATGCAGCGCACATCGGGGTCGAGGTTAAGGATGGCGTGGTCACACTGTCTGGTCACGTGGATAACTTCGCCGAGAAATGGGCTGCCGAGCGGGCGGCCAAGCGAGTCAAAGGTGTCCAGGCAATTGCCATCGATATGGATGTGAGTCTGCAATCGGGTGACAAGCGCAATGATTCGGACATCGCAAGAGCTGTGATCAATGCCTTGCAATGGACCTCTACCGTACCTGGCCAGTCCATCCAAGTGGCTGTTGAGAACGGAATGGTGACGCTGACTGGGCAGGTGGATTGGAACTACCAGCGAGAGGCCGCTGCCAACGGTGTTCGCAACCTCATCGGGGTGCGAGGAGTGTTCAACCAAATTCTTGTTCGGCCCAAAGTGAATGTGACAGCGGTCAAGAGTGATATTGAGCATGCCCTCAAGCGACGCGCTTATCTGGATGCAGAGAACATTGCTGTCAATCTCCAGGGCGATGCCATCACGTTGACCGGAAAGGTGGGAAGTCTTTGGGAAAAAAGTCTGGCTGTGCAAACAGCATGGGGGACGCCTGGCGTTCGCAGTGTCGTAGACAAAATTTCGGTGGCCTGATGCATCAACAAGAGAATGGTTGATAAGTAAAGTATCTCTGCGATGACTGAGCAGAGATACTTTATTCTGCATCTGTCTTTCGATCATCAACAGACAGCTTAGGAAATGGCTCAATCATCAATTTGAAAAAATACAAATTGTGTGTGCCAGCAAACAGACTCGTTGCAAGTACTTCGATACATTTCTATCTCAAGTTGACAAATGCTGTTCAACGCTGGAATCACTTACCTGTATTGATGAATGCAAGATTCAAAAATTACCCCAATCAAGCACAGCAACAAAATTCTGACCTATCTTGACCAGTCAGACTGGGACAGGTGGCAAAGCCGGCTGGAGATGGTGCAACTGTCTTTGGATCAGGTACTTTTTGATGCAGGTCAAAAAATCAATCATGTTTACTTTCCGGTGACCAGCATCATCTCGCAACAGTACGATTTTGAAGATGGGAAGTCGGCTGAATTTGCGCAGATGGGCAACGAAGGTTTGGTCGGTATTTTTGTCTTCATGGGGAGTCAGTCCACCAGCAGCAAAGCGGTGGTGATTGCCAAGGGCTACGCGTACCGAATGAGGTCGGATTTGATGATTGACGAATTCAATCATTCCAGTTCGTTTCGAAAACTGATTCTTCGGTATATGCAAGTGCTCATGACGCACGCGTCGCAGATTGCCGCCTGTAATCGTCGACACTCGATCGACCAGCAACTCAGTCGTACGTTGCTCCTGAATCTGGATCGCGTTGCGGGCTCCGAGTTGTCATTCACCCATGAATTGATCGCCCGCTCCATGGGGGTGCGACGTGAGGGCATCAGCGAGGCGGCCAAACGGTTGCAACGTGCAGGTTTGATCAATTATTCAAGAGGATGCATTCACGTCATTGACCGTGAAGGACTTCGTAAAACATCCTGTGAATGCTATTCCATTATCAAGGATGAGTATGCGCGCCTGCTGGCGCAAGCGGTTGTGAATTGACCGTTGGATCTCGAGGTGACTTGAGTGCGCTCAAGCACGGACAAAGTATGGACGGTTGCCTAGAGTTCAATGGGCGTTCCACTCGGAACGCTTTAAGAAATATCGAAAGGCAACATCATGATGGGTAGATTTTTTTGCTGCGCCTTGACGGGCGGTGTTTTGTTCATAGCCCACCACGTCGCTTCGGCGCAAACCAAATCAGTGGACTTCGGGCAGCGTGAGTTTCAAGCGCACTGTTCTTCTTGCCACGGGCGAGATGCCAAAGGATACGGACCCATTGCGGATTTACTGCGAAAAGCGCCACCTGATCTGACGGTACTGGCGAAGAACAATGGGGGGATATTTCCCATGTCTCGCGTGTATGACAGCATTGTGGGCGATGACGTGAAGGCGCACGGTGGTCGAGACATGCCTATCTGGGGGCAGGTGTATCGGGTGCGCGCCGGGGAGCACTACGTCGATTCCTATTACGACCCCGATGCTTACGTGAGGATCAGGGTGTTGGCGCTGGTCGAATATATCAACCGTTTGCAAGTTGCTTCCAAGCCCTGAAACATCGGATCTCATTCAGACTCAACGCCTCAGAGCTGTAAAAACGCCCGCCTCAGTTGGCGGGCGTCTGGGTTTGATGGGGTGCTCAGTTTTGTCGGTCTGAGCCGTTGATGAAATGGTGCCCCAATGACAGTGCTGACTGAGTCATGGCATGAGCGAGCTCCGCTGGGGATGTTGAAGCCTGCCACGGAAATGTTGTGTTATCGCTAGAGACCTGGTGCTGTGCATGCATCCATTGCGTGGCAATCTGATTCCACTGTTGCTGCGCTTCGACCTGGGCTGACCACAGGTGTTTTGTGAACTGAGCCGCGTTGGAAAACTGTTCGGTCACCATTTGGACAATTACTCTCTGCGCGCTCAAGGGATCCCTGCTCTGACTGATTTCTGAAAGCTTTTCTTTCATCGAGAACAGGGCAATGTTCTGATGGCTCAGGCTTATCTCAAGCCATTTCTGCCACTGATCAGCCAAGGGGTTGGGGTATGCACTGGCTGTGATCGTGGCTGGAGATCGGGGAGGGGGATGGGGGTGGGGGTGGGGCATGACATAGCTCGACATGGTATGGCTCAATGAGCCGAAGCGGTGATGTTGAATCGCATCGTCCAGAGTGTCTGTCCCCTGAACCACAGAGATGGACCTTAGAGGGCAGGGCGCCGATATCCTCCTTGCACGCCTAGTGGAGACAGCACGAGTTGCCAGAGTTGGTTGGATCGAGCTCGGAAGGTGCCCGCACATGACAGAAGGTAGTAATTCCACATGCGGAAGAAGAGATCTGAGTGTTTGTTTTTGATGCGTGGCCAGTGGCTGTTGAATCGCTGGTGCCAGGCCATCAAGGTTTTGTCATAGTCCGCGCCAAAATTGTGAATGTCCTCGACCACGAATTTCGCTTCGATGGAGGTCATCAATTCGCGCAGTGATGGAAGCTCTCCATTCGGGAATATGTAGCGTTCAATCCAAGGGTCAATGGGGGTGCCGCTGACATTTTTACCAATGGTGTGCAGCAGAAAGAGACCGTCTCGGTTCAGGCACCGAAGAGCTGCGTCAAAGTAGTCTTGGTGGTTGCGCCAGCCCACATGCTCGAACATGCCGACGGAAGCGATCCGATCGAAGCGTAGTTTTCCATCTCGATTGAATTGTCTGTAATCCATCAATTCATACCGTATCGGCAGATCGGCATCGCGGCGGCTGCCCGCTGCTGCCTGTTCCTTTGAAACGGTCAGGCCCACACATTCCACTTGGTAGTGTGTCGCTGCATAACGCATCAGGCTGCCCCAGCCGCACCCAATGTCGAGCAAATGCATACCAGGCTTTAACTGCAGTTTTTGGCAGATCAGATCCAGTTTGGCTTCCTGGGCTTGCTCCAGCGAATCGGCATGGGCCCAATAGCCACAGCTGTAGCACCAGTAGGGGTCCAGCATGCTTTGATAGATTTGCTGGTCCAAATCGTAGTGCTCGCGTCCGACCACCCAGGCCTTTCGGATCGATTGTGAGTTTCCCCAGCGAGATTTGATGAATTGCACAATGGGGTGTGTGTGCTGGATTTTCTGATCAAGTCCTGCACGCAAGACCCGATGGAAAAATTCATCCAGTTGCTGGCAATCCCACCATCCCTCCATGTAGCTCTCACCCAAGCCCAGGCTGCCGGTGAGCAAAATCCTCTCTAGCGTTGCGGAGTGATGGACCTGAATATCCCAGGGACGTTTGCCGTTGATGTGAACGTCGGCGTTGTCCAGCAGTTGTTGGGCTTGGTGACGAAATCGCAGGGCCCCCACATTTCGTTCAACACGTGACAGCGTAACGGGGTTGAGCATGGCAGATTCAGAGGGTGACCATTTGATGACGAATGGCAAACCGGGTCAGGTCCGCGACTTTGTGCAGTCCGATCTTGCGCATGATGTTGCGGCGGTGAACGTCCACTGTGCTGGGCGCTATTTGTAACCGTCTGGCAATTTCTTTGGACGAATATCCATCGGCGATCAGACACAGAACCTCTTCCTCCCGATCACCCAGTCGCTGTCGATCCTGCCACCCGTGGTCACTCTGGGAGTTGGCGTGGTCCAGGACCAGGTTTGAAAACACACGGCACAGGTAATGGGTGCCGCTGGCGGCAGCCCGAATGCCTTGGGTCAAATCTTCCATGCGACTGGCCGTTGAGATGCACGAAGTGGCACCCGCGTCCAGCGTATTGAGTACCTCATACTGATGCTGATAATTGGCAAGCACGGCGATTCGAGTCTGCGCACAGCCGTGACTCAGCCAGCGTATGCATTGCAGGCCGTTGACCAGCGGGGATTCAATGCCCAGTAAGGCGACATCTGGCTGTTCCTGGATGCAGGACTCCAACATGGCGTCTGCGCTTTCCTCCACCCCGATCAATTGCAAATCGGGATGAAGGTTCAGATGGGCCGAAATGCCCTGTGCCATCACATTTTTTTTGTGCGACAACAAAACCCGGATAACCATGCGCGCTCCTTGCCAGCTTCTCCAACGGGTTCAATATATTCAGAGGGAGGGCGGCAGACTGTGCACCACAGCACATAGCCCCATCGGCGAGGGATCACTGTCATCAGCGCGTTGAAGTCGGGGCTTGCGCGAGTCTGGGGTGACATGAACGTCTTGGGCTATATTCCCTCGTTATGAACATTCAACTCTTTGCTTTCGACACCCCGAATGGGCGAAAAATTTCTGTGGCCCTGGAGGAGATGGGGTTGCCCTATGACGTTCATGTCATTGACATCACCCGTGATGAACAATTTGCTCCTGATTTTTTGAAAATCAGTCCGAACAACAAAATTCCTGCCATCGTCGACCCTCAGGGTCCGGAGGGTCAGCCCATCAGTGTGTTCGAATCAGGGGCTATCCTTATTTACCTGGCAGAAAAAACCGGTCGCTTTTTGCCCACCCAAGGGGCGGCACGTGTGGCGGTGATGGAGTGGCTGATGTTTCAAATGGGTGGGTTTGGCCCCATGCCGGGACAGGTGCACCACTTCCTAGGCTTGAAAAACGAGCAGGACCAGCGCTACGGTTTGGACCGCTACATGAAGGAGACCCGCCGTTTGTATGGCGTGATGGATAGGCGTTTATCCAGCCATGAATTTTTCGCGGGCGATCTCTCTATTGCGGACTTCGCGATCCTGGGCTGGGTATGGCGCCATCCCAGACACCAAGTCGATTTACAAGATTTCCCCCAGGTCAAGCGATGGTTCGACACCTTGATGGCGCGACCTGCAGTTCAGCGTGGGTTTGCCGTGCCACTCAAGTGAGTCAAGGGCTTCAAGGCTTGCGTTTTTGCAGCAAGCTTTTGCCCAACTCAACACCCCATTGGTCGTAAGCGCAAATACCCCAGACGGCGGCCTGACAGAAGACTTTATGCTCGTACAACGCAATCAGTGCGCCCAGGCTCGCGGGGGTGAGTGACTCGAGCCACAGGGTGCTGCTGGGTGTGTTGCCCGGGTAAGTCCGATGTGGGGCCAAGCGCGAGATTTCTGCGCCGGACAGTCCTTGGGTTTGCATCACCTCACGAGTCTCTTCCAGCGAGCGACCCACGGCCAGTGCCTGCGCCTGAGCGTTCAGGTTGTCCAGGACCATGCGGTGGTGCACCGAAGCCAAGGGCAAGGGGCTGTTTTCGGTGCGCAGGCCGATGAAGTCGATGGGGATCAGATGTGTGCCCTGATGCAAGAGTTGAAAGTAGGCATGTTGCCCATCGATGCCCAATCCACCCCAAATCACCGGCGCGGTCGAGAACTCAACCATCGAGCCATCGACATGGGTGCGTTTTCCGTTGGACTCCATTTCCATCTGTTGCAAGAATGCCGGCAGCTTCCCCAATGGAGAGGCATACGGGGCAATGAGATGAGAGCTGGCGCCCAGGAAGTTGATGTTCCACAAGCCGATGAGGGAGAGTAGCAGCGGGAGATTGTCCGCCGCAGGCGCTGACAGAAAGTGCTCATCCATGGCTCTTGCGCCCTCCAGCAGGGCTTTGAACCCTTGGGCTCCGATAGACAGAGCCACGGGCAGGCCGATGGCCGACCAGATGGAGTATCGCCCTCCCACCCAATCCCAGAATGTGAACGTATGCTCGGGTTTGAAGCCGCTTTGAGCCGCCAGTCCTGGTTGAGCGGTGACCGCCATCAGATGTTGTGGCAGGCTTGACTCTGGGCAGCCTCCGTCTAGCAACCAACGACGTGCAGACGCATACAAGGTCAGGGTTTCGGGGGTGGTGAATGATTTGCTTTGGACGATGAACGCGGTGCGCGCAGGGTTCAGCGTGGACAGGGTGGAAAACAGGCTCCAGGCGTCGACATTGGAGACGAAATGCACACGAAGCTTGCTGTCAAAGCTCTCGGGGCTGAGGTGGCCCAAGGCTTCGCAGCACATCCGCGGCCCCAGGTCAGAGCCACCAATACCCAAATTCACCACATCGGTGATGGGAAGGCCCCGATGTCCCATCAAGCCACCGGATCTGACCTGCTCGGCAAAAAGACAAAATCGCTCCAGCTCTGAGGCGATTTTTTCCGAGATGGCCTTGCCCCAGGGCGCATCAGCCAATTGGCTGCCGCGCAAGGCCACATGAAGCACGGCCCTTTGTTCAGTGAGGTTGATGGGCTCGCCCCGAAACATGGCGTGTGCCTGTCCCATCACGTCAACGCTTTCAGCCAGGGACAGCAATTGCTGCAAGATGTCGCGGGTCACGCGCTGGCGTGAATAGTCCAGGGTGATCCCTGCTCCATGGGCTGTCATGGATGGAACGCGCTGTGGGTCTTGAAGCAAGTCCCGCAAGTGGGGTTGTGCCCTGTGTGCCGATTGCGTCAGGGCGTGCCAAGCGGGGCGGGAGGAAGGCGGTGTGATGGATCGCATGACAGGGATCAGGCGGTGGTGGGTCGCGATGATGCGATGGTCGTCTGGTGGGCGAGTTGAACCGCTTCCCGGGCCAGTCGGGTGATTTCTGTCCATTGTCCCTGTTCGACCAGGCGTGATGGTGTCAGCCAAGAGCCTCCCACCATCGGCACATTGGGCAGGGAGAGATAGTCCTGAAGATTGGAGGCACTGATGCCCCCTGTTGGACAAAAAAGCATGTCACCCAAGGGGCCACTCATGGCCTGCAGCATGGCCAAACCTCCGGCCTGGGCGGCGGGAAACAGTTTGACCAATGTGAAACCGTGTTCGCGGGCGCGCATCACTTCGCCAGGGGTCATCACCCCGGGGATGAATGGGAGATGTGCGTCCAACGTGGCCTGAACCAGCGCGTCGGTCATTCCGGGCGACAAGGCAAAGCGGGCTCCGGCACTCTGTACCTGTGAGACTTCCTCAGGGCGGGTGACCGTGCCTGCTCCAATGTGCATCTGCGGCACTTCTCTTGCAACAGCCTCGATGGCCGCCAGACCCGCGGCGTGGCGCAAAGTGACCTCCATGACGTCAATGCCGCCTTCCAGCAAGGCATGGGCCATGGGGACCGCCTGTTGCGGGTGCGTGATGACAATCACGGGGACCACTCGTGATCGGAACGAGGGGGGCTGAAGGCGATGGAGGCCAGGTGACTGCATGATAGTCATAAATGTATCAAATTGAGATCAAATACCCGGTGCCAATAGATGTACCGGGTCAGTGCTCCCTGGTGTTCGCCTCAGCGCTGACATCGTCCTCCCAGTTGCCCGAAACCTGCCCCAGCAATTGCGGATAGTGGTGCGAAAAGACATCACGCAGTTCGCTCAAAGGCAGATCGTCATGTTCCCCGTGCATGGCGATGTACTCCATGTGTCGTTGCCCATCGAGATCGAACGGGTGGTAGATGGAGTCTGCCGTGCCATCGAACTCCAGGGGGTGTAGTCGCATTTTTTGGCACAACTCGATGTTGAAGGCCGGCGTGGCCTTGACCCATTGCCCGTTCAGGTGGATGGCGGTGTAACCGTGGCGGTAAAACACGTCGGTGCCCATCTTCTCGCGCAGGCGGGCTGTTGACATGTGATTGCGAACATCGGCCAGACCCACCCGCGCCGGTATGCCCACCACGCGACAGGCCGCTGCCAGCAACACGGCCTTTGGAATGCACCAGCCGAAGCCTTGGGAGATCACTTGGCTGGCACTCATGCCCCGTGTGGTCAGATCAATGCGGTAAGGGTCGTAACGAAATTTGTCGCGCACCGCTTGATACAAAAGAACCGCTTGCTCCCTGGGTTGCGAGACCGGTCCCACGGTTTCAAAAGCGAAAGCTTGCACCGAAGGGTGGTCGCTGTCGATGACCAGTGTCGGGCGCAAGGAGGCTGTCAATATGGGCTGTGGGCTGGCAGTTGAGGTCATTGGAGGGGCGAAGATCGCAGCAAGGATACAGCGAGGATCAGACGTTGCTCAAGGGTATCTTATCTGGCTTCATGGAAGGTTTTGAGCCTTCAAGACCGGCGATGGCGATCATTTTCAAAGACTTTGGGGTCGCTGGGGCACTGGACGGATGGGACGAATGGTGGATTTGACAGTATCAGAGGGCATTCCCTTTTGACAGAAGCAGTCAGCACGGTGATATTCTGAACGGCTATGTCTTTCTTACGATGTCGGGGTAATTCAGTGAAGCCAGTTCGCGAATCGGCAGCATGGATCCATGCATGTCTCTGCTTTTTTATCGCCTCTCCTGCGACGCAAGCAGCAGAGCACCTGATGGGCGTGGGGGCGGGAATGGATCATTACCGCGAATCCGGAATGCGATTGACTGGGCCAGCCGTGAATCTGCGATATGAACTCATCACCGAACCACAATCTCCCTGGCTGCTGGAGGTGGGTGCTACGCTCGCCCGAATGAAATACAGCAGTCAGGAGACGGGCAATTTGTCGGGGGTGGTCGATGTGGGGACCGACTGGCGCGCCTTCCATGCATTAGGGAGTGTGTGGGGGCGTCCTATCCACGCTGGCCTGTCTGTCCGTACTCATTGGAATGATCTGCGCGGTACCACCTCCACAGGACACGAAGGCTATATCCGCAAGAACGTGGGCGTTTGGGGTAACTTGAGATGGCGGCAACGCCTGGACACCAACGAAGGTGACGCGGTTACCGTGAGTTACACGCTCGGTATCTTGTTGGCAGGGTGGCACAAATCGTATTTATCGCAAGCCAACTCGAACTATGGAAACGTGCTCAATCGCCAACACAGGGGGCTGACGTTGGGTGCCCAGGGTCGCTGGCGCTTGGAGGGAAGGGATGTCGAACCCTATGTTCAATACACCTGGGTAGGCAATTCCGATGTTATTCAGTCCGGCGATGTTTGGGTGACCGAGCCGTCGAACCGGCGCTTGCTCTTGGGGGTGGTGTTCTGGAATTCACGCTGATGGCTTTTGATGGCCTTGTCAATGCGCAATACGGCTCGTACCATCAAGGGTGGCGTTTCCTTTGATTGCTTTCATGATTTCGCGCGAACAAGACATCACACCAGCGGTACTTTCCGAGTTGGCCCGCATCCAAGACCCGCGCTTGCGCCACATTTTCACCATAGGGGTGGGCCACCTGCATGCCTTTGTTCGCGAAGCCCGCCTCACCGAGGCCGAGTTCCATCAAACCTGTGCAGTGATCGCCCAATTGGGGCAACTGACCACCCCCTCTCACAATGAGGTGGTGCTGGCCGCTGGCTCTTTGGGGGTGTCGGCCCTGGTCTGTCTGCTCAACAACGGCGACAACGGCAACCAAGACACCACGGCCAACCTCTTGGGTCCGTTCTGGCGCTCGAACGCTCCGGTCACAACCAACGGTCAATCCATTGTGCGCTCCCCCACAGCTGGCGTGCCGCTGTTTGTGAAGGCCTGGGTGCGAGATCGGGAGGGGAGAGCTGTACCAGACGCCGAGGTGGATGTCTGGCACAGCTCGGACGAGGGCTTTTACGAAAATCAAGACCCCTTGCAGCAAGACATGAACCTGCGCGGAAAGTTCACCACCGACGCGCATGGGCATATTGCGTTTCGCAGCATCAAGCCGGCGGGATACCCTATCCCCATCAATGGTCCGGTGGGTTCTTTGCTGAAGTTGCAAGGGCGTCACAACATGCGCCCCGCACACATACACTTCATGATCTACAAGCCAGGTTTCAAAACCCAGTTTTCGCAGGTCTATTCACACGACGACCCGCACCTGGAGACCGACGTTCAATTCGCGGTGACGCGGGCCTTGGTGGGTCAATACGTGTTGCACCGTGACGAACCTGCCCCCGATGCCGATGTGCAGGGGCCTTGGTATTCGCTGGACCATCATTTCGTGATTGAGCCCGGCGAGGCCCGCAAGCCCAATCCACCCATCACCGGCAAGGCAGAGGGTGGACGTCCTGCCTTGCAAGTACTGACACGTCGGCCCTAGACTTTATTTCGCAGGGGCAGCGAAGCCTTGAATCAAGTCGGCGGCTTTTTCGGCCATCATCATGGTGGAAGCACAGGTGTTGGCCGAGGGAATGGTGGGCATGACCGACGCATCGACCACACGCAAAGCGTCGATGCCGTGAACCCGCAACTGGGCGTCCACCACCGACAGGGGATTGGAGGCCGGACCCATGCGGGCTGTTCCATTCACATGGTATGACGACACACCGTATCGGCGTGCATAGTCCAGCAACTCATCATCGGTCTGCACGCCAGGGCCCGGCAGTGTTTCAGCCAAGGCATAAGGGGCCAACTCGGGCGTGTTCAGCAACTGTCGAGCGACACGCATGCCGCCCAGCAGCATTTCCACATCCCGCTCGTCGCTGAGGTAGTTGGGTTGAATCCAGGGGTCGGCCAATGGGTCAGCGCTGCGCAACCGCACTTCGCCACGACTGAAGGGCCGGTGCGGCCAAACGCCGCATGTCATGCCTGGAAACTGATCGAGCATGCCGACGTAACCGGCCCGGTAACTGGCCGGAGAAAAAACGCCTTGCAGGTCGGGGCGGGTCAAGTCGGGCCGTGATTTCCAAAACCAGTGCACCAGCGACGGACTGAGTGACAAGATGCTGGGGCGACCCAGCATCCAGCGCATCACCTCACCCCACAATCGGGGAGCGCGTGACAGCTCGTTGAGGGTGCTGATGCCTTTCACGCCCGACACCAGTCGGATCGAATAATGATCACTCAGGTTGGCGCCGACCCCTGGCAGCGCATGCACCACCGGGACGCCCAGGGCACGGAGCCTGTCGGGATGACCAAGCCCCGACAATTGCAGTAATTTGGGCGTGTTCAACGCCCCGCTGCAGACAATCACCTCGCGTCGCGCGCGCACATCGCGCAAGGACTGCAGAGACCGACCGCTGGCGTATCGAACGCCCTCAGCTCGCCGTCCCGAGAACAGCACAGCCAAGGCTTGGGCGTCGGTGCGCACGTTGAGGTTGGTCCGCTGGCGAGCGGGTTTCAAATAAGCGGTGGCAGTGCTGACGCGCCAGCGTCCTTCGATGGTGCGTTGAAAGTAGCCGACGCCGGCCTGAGAGTCGCCGTTGTAATCGACCGTGCGCGGCAGGCCCAGCCCTTGCGCGCCAGCGATAAAGCGCTCACACAGCGGATGCATCCACTCGATGTCGCTGACCGCCACCGGGCCTTCCTGGCCTCGCAACGGGGAGGCATGGGCTCCCAGTCGACGTTCATTGCGAATGAAATAGGGCAACACTTCGCGATAACTCCAGCCAGGGTTGCCCAGTGCGGACCATTCGTCAAAGTCTTCACGCTGTCCGCGGTTGTAGACCATGCCATTGATCGAGGTAGAGCCACCCAGTGTCCGCCCCTGGGGCAAGGGAACGCGGCGCCCGTGGGTATCCACATGGGGCTCCGAGGAAAACTGCCAGGCCAGACCTGGGTTGAAAATGGTTTTGATGAAGCCGGCCGGGATGTGCAACCAGGGGCTGGTGTCGGCAGGGCCGGCTTCCAGCAGGCAGATGCTGTGGCGTCCGTTCTCGGACAATCGGTTGGCGAGGATGGCGCCGGCGGCACCTGCACCGACAATGACATAGTCGAAGACCTCGGCATGGGGGGAGAGGGTGTGTGACTGCATGGACAGATTGTGCAACAGGGCATCCCTGCATTGCCTAGAATGCTTTCCATGAACAACATTCGCATTTTGGCCACGCAACCTGTTGACGACTATTGCCGTGAGCAACTCAGCCGATTCGGTCAGGTGGATATCTCCCCCGACATGAAGGTGGACACTTTGCAACGTGAGTTGACCAACGTCAGCGCATTGATTGTTCGCGGCCAAGCCCCCATCACACGAGAAGTCATCGCTGCCGCTCCCATGCTTCGGGTGATTGGACGCACCGGTGTGGGCTACGACACCATCGATATCGAGGCGGCCACCGAACGGGGTATCCCTGTGGTCTATACCCCAGGGGTGGGGGCGCGTGCCGTCGCGGAAGCGGCCATGGCATTCATGCTGGCGTTGTGCAAATCCATCGGCTATTGGGACACCGAGCTCAAGGCGGGACACTGGGGCACGCGCTACACGTTTCAAGGTCGAGACCTGGATGGCCAGACCCTGGGCATCATCGGGCTGGGACGGATCGGATCGCTGGTTGCCCGCATGGCACAGCCGTTTGAAATGCGCGTCATCGCCTACGACCCCTACATCGACCCCACCATCGGCCAAGCCCTGGGCGTCGAGATGATGGGTCTGGATGAGGTGTTGCGACAGGCCGATTTCCTCACCTTGCATTGCCCAGAAAATGATGAGACTCGCGGGTTCATCAATCGCCAACGGCTCGAGCAACTCAAGCAAGGGGCTTACCTCATCAACCTGGCTCGCGGTGGCGTGATTGAAAGTTTGACCGTGGTGGACGACTTGTTGCGCAGTGGACACTTGCGCGGGGCGGCCTTGGATGTTTTCAACGATGAGCCACCAGACACCAGCCATCCGTTGTTCAGCAACCCCCAATGCCTGGTCTCTCCCCATTCCATGGCCACCACCCGGGGTGCCATGACCCGCATCTTCCGCTCGATGACCGATGACATGACGTCCATCCTGGAGGGCAGGTCCCCCCAGCATGTGGTGAACCCGCAGGTCCTGCGCTGAACCCAATGGGTTCGCGGGTGTGACCCCAGCGCTGGGGTCAGGTTACATCCAGCGGTCGCAGTCCAGCGCGACGGCACATGGCATCGAACCCCAGCGTCGCCACATCCAGCCGATCGGCCTGCGACTGCAAGCGCGTGGCGGGAACTTTTCGCAGAATGTTTTCGTCGATGACGATGTTGGAACCCGCGCCTGCATCACTGGCGAGCTGAATTTCGCAGGCCCGTTGCATCAGCCAGAGTCGCTGGAAGGCTTCGGGTAAGGTCGTGCCCACCGATAACAGGCCGTGGTTGCGCAAAATCAGGTGATGGTGTTGACCCAGTGACGCCACGAGTCGTGGTTGTTCATCGGTGTTGGTGGTGACACCCTCGTAGTCGTGATAGCCCACATCCCCAAACAACAAGGCGCTGTAAAAGTTGTCGTGCCGCAACCCCGAGCTTTTGCAGGCCACCGCGCTGCCGGCGGTGGTGTGGGTGTGCATCACGCAGTGGGCATCGGCACGGGCCGCGTGGATGGCGCTGTGGATCACAAACCCGGCCCGGTTGACTCGACCGGTTTGTCCCTCACCCAATGCGCCATGGACGTCGATGGCAATGAGGTTGTGGGCGGTCACCTCGGTGTAGTGCAACCCGAAGGGATTGATGAGATAGCGATGTTGACCGTCTGCGCCGGCGGTGGTGCGCAAGGTGATGTGGTTGAAGATCAACTCAGCCCAGCCCAGGTGATCGAACAGCCGATAACACAGGGCCAGCTGGACGCGGTGTGCCCACTCGTCCTGCTCCATGCCCTTGGGGCATTTGCTCATGACCTCTTGATCGAAATGTGACATGATGGCGCTCCAAAAAAGCACACTGTAATCGAATCGAGGAGACACACATGACGCTGACGGTGACGCGACAGGGCGGAAACATAGGGGCTGAAATCGCCGGCCTGGATCTCAGACAGCCTATGACCGATGAGCAATTTCAAGTGGTGCATCAGGCGCTGGCCGAGCATGAGGTCATCGTGCTGCGCGATCAGGATATTTCCATTGAACAGCAAATGGCTTTTGCCCAGCGTTTTGGCAGTTTGTCCATCCATCCTTTTTCGCCCAACCTGGACGACCAGCGCGAGGTCATCGTGCTGGACTACTCGGCCGACAACCCACCGGCATTGACCGACCAGTGGCATGCGGATGAAACCTTCCGCTCGGCGCCCCCGCTGGCCACGGTGTTGCGAGCCCTGGTTGTTCCTGCGTACGGAGGGGACACTGTGTTCTCCAGCATGACAGCGGCTTACCGGGGCTTGTCAACCCGCATGAAACAGTACATCCATGGGTTGGAGGCGCGGCACGACTTCAAACCCTGGCGCCATCTCTTCAAGTCCACTGAAGCTCATCAGCGGCGTTTGCGTGAATTGGAGGCTGAATTTCCCAATCCCTGGCATCCTGTGGTTCGATTGCATCCAGTCACTGGACGCCGTATTTTGAATGTCAACCCGCAATTCACCACCGAGATTCGCGGTCTGCGAGCCGATGAAGGTCAACACCTGTTGGCTTATTTGTATGCCCAGGCCCATATTCCCGAATATCAGTTTCGCGTTCGCTGGCAACCCCACACGCTGGTCATGTGGGACAACCGATCCGTGCAGCATTACGCCCCCCATGACTACTATCCTCAGCGTCGGACCATGAACCGCGTCACCATCGCGGGAGACCAGGTGATCGGGGTCACAGGGGACTACACGCCGCAGGTGAACGAGGAGCCACTGCCCGATGGCAAGCAAGCCTTGTCCCAGGCCAAGAAAGGGCCGCGTCCGATTCGCGAGTTCGAACGCCACATAACATCTAGCCCGGAGACAGCGCATGCGAAATGAATGGCCAACCCTGCTGGTGTCGATTGATGAACCGCATTCGCAGCGTCGCCGGCTGCTGCAGACCGTTGGTCTGGCGGTGATGGCAGGTTGGGGCAGTGCCCCGGCTTGGGGACAGTCCGCCAAAAGTTACCCGGAGCGAGCGGTTCGTCTGCTGGTGCCCTTTCCTCCCGGGGCTTTGACCGATGGCATCGGGCGTCTGGTGGGGGAGCAATTGCAGGCCCGTTGGGGGCAACCCTTTGTGGTGGAAAATCGTCCCGGGGCCGGCACCCTGCTGGCGGCCAGCGTGGTGGCCAAATCGCCCGCCGATGGTCATGCACTGATGATCGCCACCACCACTACCCTGTGCATTTCACCTGTCTTGTTCAAAAATCCGCTCACCACCGCGCAAGATTTTGCGCCGGTGGCCACCGTGGGAACGGTCTCGCTGTACCTGGTGGCACGCGGGGATTTCCCAGCCAACACCCCTCGCGAGTGGATCGATGCACTGCGTGCCAAGCCGGGGGCTTACAGTTTTGGTTCGCCTTCGAACGGGACCGCACACCACCTCATGATCGAGATGATCAAATCGCGCGAAAAACTGCGCGCCACGCACGTGCCCTACCAAGGCAGCATTCCGGCCCTGACCGACATGTTGGCAGGGCGCATCGACTTCATGTTTCTCGATGCCACAGTGGCTTTGCCGCAAATCAAAGCGGGCAAGATCAAGGCATTGGCCGTGAATGGCACGCAGCGCTCAGACGCCTTGCCTGATGTCCCGGCCATCGCCGAGGTGTTGCCCTACATGAATGTGCAAATCTGGCAGACCGTGGTGGCACCTGCGGGAACGCCGTCTGCGGTGGTGGAGCAACTCAACGAGGCCATCAATAAATCCCTGCAAACTCCGGAGGTGCGACAGAAGTTGCGGCAGATGGGCGTTGAAGTCGGCCTGAATTCGCCCCGCGAGTTCCAGGAATTGATTCGCCGCGATCAGGCCTTCTGGTCGGAGGTGGTGCAGAGCTCTGGCGCACGCGCCGATTGATCGTGGTGATCCATCCCCGGATGGATGTGCCCATGCGAACATGCGCTCGTTTTCTCATTTATCCCGCCCCCAACAAGCGGCTATCTCTCTGATTTTCAGTGCTTTGCTGTTTCTGGTGGACTGGCTGAGCTTCATTCACCCCATCGGGGGGCTCAACATCACACCTTGGAATCCACCGGCAGCTCTGGAAGTGCTTTTTCTGGCCTGGGCCGGGCCAGTCTGGATGTTCTGGGTTTATCTCACGCTGGGAACGTGTGATGTCGTCATACGTGGCGCTAACCTCAGCGATCCAGCAGTATTCCTGGGAAATGCCTTGCTGGTGGGTTGTTACGCTTTGATCGCATCAGGTGTCAAGCGCTGGTTGCGTGACCGCGCCCGTCGTTCGAGCCGCGATGAGATGCTTCAGTTGAGCATTTTGATCATGGCCAGCGCCTTGCTGACGGCCTGTTTGTATGTGGGGTTGTTGACATGGATTGGTCGCTTGCCAGAGCCAAGTCTTCTTCAGGCCATCTATCGATTTTTCATAGGCGATCTGCTGGGGATGATGGTGATTTTGCCCTTGGTGCTGATGCTGACCGACAGGCGACGACGCTCTCAGTATCGAGGGATGGTCGTGAGCTCCTCTTTTTGGTGGCTCATGATCGGCTTGGGTATTTGCATGGTCCTTGTTTTTTCTTTGCCGATAGACCAGCAAATGAAATATTTTTTCCCGCTGTTCTTTGCGGTGGGATTGATCGCAGCTGCCCACTCACTGCCTGGGGCCACGCTTGCATCCGCACTCGTGCAGTTGCCACTTGTGTTCAGTGCTTTGCAACCGGGTGTTACCCCAGAGTCTTTGCTGGATATGCAAATTGTCATGCTGACGCTGTCGTTGACAGGGTTGATGATCGGCACCGTAGTGGATGAGCGTATTCAGACCCAGGATCGGTTGCGTGAAACGCTGCAACTGGTTGCCGCCGGCGAGTTGGCGGGATCTCTGGCCCATGAACTTTACCAACCAATGAGCGCCCTGAATGCTTACGCCGAGTCGGCTGTGTTGTTGGCCGATACTCAAACGGCCGACTTGCCAGGAGGGACGCATGAAAAATTACTGCAAACTTTGCGTCGCATCGTGCAGGAGTCCGTGCGAGCGACAGACATTGTGCGTGGCTTGCGAAGCTATTTCATTTCTGGTTCGTCGCAACCGCAATTCGTGGACCCTTGTGAGCTGATCAAGGATGCCATCGGGCGTTGCGAAGTGTTGGCTCATCAGCGACAGGTGCTTTTGCAGTTTGACCCTTCCAGAAACGCTGAATGGGTTTATATTGATGCCGTACAGGTGGGAACCGCTTTGAGCAATTTGATTCGGAACGCGATTGAAGTCAGTGCCCAAGGGCAAACGGTTCGACTGTCTCTACGCACCGCGAAATCACGCTCACTGGATATCCTGGTTGAAGACGAGGGACGGGCTATCCAGACCGAGGAAGACGAACAAATGTTTCGTCCTTTTTTCAGCAACAAGCCAGGAGGATTGGGGTTGGGCTTGTCCATCAGCCGCGCGCTGGTAGAAAATAATGGCGGGCGATTGAGTTTTCAAGCCCGGCCGAGCAAGTGCTTTGTCCTCACCCTCATGACTCGAGAGTGGACAGATGATTGAGTCTCCCCTGGTATGTATCGTGGATGACGATCCCTCTGTGCGTGATTCACTCAGCCTGATGCTGGGACTCAAGGGTTATGACTGCCGAACTTTTGCAAGCAGTGAAAATTTTCTTGCAGCCCCTCCCGACCGACCCAGCTGCGTCGTTCTGGATGTTCGGATGGGTGAGATGGATGGACTGATGCTGCAGCAGCATCTGCAGGCTGACCGACCGCGCTATTCCATCATTTTTCTCACTGCGTTTGCGGGCGTTGAGATCATGCGGCAAGCTTTTCTACACCAGGCGGTTGATTTCTTGGAAAAACCGGTTGACGTCGATCGCCTGATGGCTGCCATTCAGCGCGGAATGGAGCGACTCTCACATTGGGATCAAGTTCGTGCCCATGAGGACGCGCTGGCTCAATTGACGCCTCGCGAGAGGGATGTCCTCAACGCAATCGCAAAGGGTCAAACGCATCGCCAAGCGGGTGAACTGTTGGGCATCAGTCCTCGCACTGTTGAAGTTCACAAGAGTCGCATCATGGCGAAATTGGGTGTCAAATCGCTGGCAGAGTTGCTGCGATTGGTCATGGGAAAAGATTAGCTGAACGTATTACGGGCTGGCCCTTACGTGCGGGGTCGAATGTTCAATCGCATTCAAAATGTTTAGAGTTTGCGAACTCTAGACATCGCTATGCAAACATCTCTTGTCCCGGTATTGGGTACGTCCCTCATATTCAGCGCCATCCTGACACCTGTGGCTGCCTGGTTGATCGTCCAAGGTGGCTCCTTACCCCTGGGATTGCTGCTTCTTTCACTGGCTATGCTGGTGGCGGGGATGTTTTTTCTAAAAATATCTCCATTGGAATAAGTTTCCTCACTTGCCGGCACGGAGCTTGATTTGCGTCAATCTATGCATCGCCACGTGCAGCGACAATTTCCCCAATTGATCAGGAGCTGTCATGAAATTTCTTGTTGCGGTAGATGGGTCCAAATCCTCTGTGTCGGCTACCCGCTATGCGGCCAAATTGGCCTCGGCGGTGCGAGGTAACAACCATGTGACCTTGTTGTCGGTGCATGATGACACGGCCCTCAAACACTTCAAACAGTACGTCCCCAAAGACGCGATCAGTACCTACTTACGCGAAATGAGTGAAAAGGATCTGGCCCCCAGCCGAAAATTGCTGGACAAGGCAGAGGTCTCTCACGACATGGTGATTCGCTTTGGCGATATTGCCTCGCAGATACTGACCGAGATTCAGTCTTCAGGCTGCGACATCGTGGTCATGGGCTCCAAGGGCCGCAGCGCCCTGAAAAACGTGCTGGTCGGTTCGGTGGCGCAGAAGGTGCTGTCGGGCGCCACCGTGCCCGTGTTGCTGGTGCGTTGACCAGCGGGCTGGGGCTAGGACGATTTTTCACTCCACAACGTTCCCCCTGTGGCCCAGTTATGGCGGGGGATGTCGTAAAACAAAATATCCACACCATCCGGTTGGCTACCCAGCACCTTGACGCATGCTTCGGTGAAGGCTTGCGCCAAGGCGGCTTTTTGTTCAGGGGTGCGGCCTTCGAAAAGTTCGACTCTTAAAGTGGGCATCATTACTCCTTTGCGGTTGTTGTTGATCAAGGCCTTGATTTGACATGTGGCAGAGGGCCTCAGCGAATTTGGCAGCCTCCATGCTAACGACTGGCTGGGCCTCCAGCACCTGGCTACCCGTTCCTAGACACCTCAATCGAAACGGGCACCTTGCTCGTACCACTGTTTAATCAGCTGGCGCTCATCCTCAGTGATTCCCGTGGCGTTGTTCATGGGCATTTGGCGAGTAACGGCGACTTGCTGGTAGACCGTCAAGGCGTGTTGCTTGACCAAGTCCTTGCTGTCCAGGCGAATGTTTTTCATTTGCAACTGTGCACCATGACAAGACCAGCATCGCTGTTCAAGGATGGGTTGAATTTGTGCAAAACGGATCGGCGCTGCGCTCGCTGGGGTGGACGGCACGATAGGCGCAGGACGCAACCAGACAATGACACCCATCAGGATGACCACGCCGCTGATGGCGAAGGGCAGCGGGTTGGATGCACGTCCCAGGTGAAACGCATGGCGCTGCACGAAGAACTGTCGAATCAATGCGCCAGCCAGCATCATCAGCACCAGAATGATCCAGTGGTGCTGATGCGTGTAGAGAAAGCTGTAGTGGTTGCTCAGCATCGCAAAGATGACGGGCAGGGTGAAGTAAGTGTTGTGCACACTGCGCTGCTTGCCGCGTTTGCCATGGATGGCCAGTTCATCAGCCCGGTATTTCTCGCCGGAGGTCATGGCGGCCACCACTTTGCGCTGACCAGGAATGATCCAGAAAAACACGTTGGCACTCATCGCGGTGGCAATCATCGCCCCCACCAGAAGGAAGGCCGCACGACCTGCAAAAAGTTGACACGCGAGCCAAGAGGCGGCTGTCACCACCAGCATCATCAGGACACCCACGATGCGTTCACCGTTCTCGCGGAAACCAAACACCCGGCAAATGGTGTCGTAGATCAGCCAGAAGGCCACCAGAAACCCCAGCGCAGCACTGATGGCCGCTGCGGGTGACCAGTCCATCAAGGTCTTGTCGATCAAAAAGGTCCCGGCGTTCCATAGGTAGAGCACAGTGAATAACGCGAATCCGCTCAGCCAGGTGCTGTAACTTTCCCAGTAAAACCAATGCAGTTTGGTGTGAATTTTTTTCGGGGCCACCATGTACTTCTGCGGGTTGTAAAAGCCCCCGCCGTGTACCGCCCACATGGCGCCGTCCACCCCCTTCTCCAGCAAATCGGGGGAGGTCGGTCGGATCAGGTTGTTGTCCAAAAAAACGAAGTAAAAGGAAGAGCCGATCCAGGCGATGGCTGTGATCACATGCACCCAGCGAATCAGCAAATTGGCCCAGTCGAGAAAATAGCCATCCATGGTGTTATCAGTGCTCGGGTTGTGCGCAAGGGAGCGTTGATGGCCCTCAGGAGCCGCGATAAGTGGAGTATGACCAGGGGCTGGTCAGCAAGGGCTCATGGTAGTGGGCTTGCGCATCCCCGAGCATGGTGTCCAAAACGTGTGTGCTGAGGTGTTCCATGGGGCTCCTGTGATCTTTGGGGTTACCTATGAATCGCTAACTTGTTGTTGGCTCATTTGGAATTTGTATACACTGTAGCATGCAACAATTCAGAAGACTTGAACTGTTCGCCTTGCCTGGCCAGCACCTTGACCTGATTTCCAGTGGGCATGCTTGGAATTCCTGTGCGAGTGCGCCGACCAACCCGGTTGGAGTCCTCCGCCTGGCGTATCTTTTGTTGATGTGAATCGACCAACACGACTTCCTGAAGCCCAGGCGTACACCGGGTCCATCACCCACTGGGATATCATCCCGTCTGTGGGTGACAACTCCCTATTTCAGGACAGAACATGAAACGTTTTTTAGGGCTTTTGCTGGGTTGCTGGCTGTCTTGTCAGGCCTGGGCCGAAGTCAAAGTGGTTTATCACTTGAATGAAGGCGTGGCACAGGCTTCCCGAGCCATCGGAAATATTCGCAATCACCTGTCGGCGGATCCGAGCGCCAAGATCGTGGTGGTGGCGCACGGGCCCGGCATTGATTTTTTGCTGGAGGGGGCTAAAAATCCGCAAGGACAGCCCTTCGCGGGCAGTATCGGCGAGTTGAGCAATCGTGGTGTTCGTTTTGAGGCTTGCAACAACACGCTGATGAACCGCAACATCCCCAAAGAGCAATTGGTGCTTGATGCCGTGGTGGTGCCCTCGGGCGTGTCTCAGGTGGCCCGACTGCGAGCCGAGCAAAGCCTCGTTTATCTCCGACCCTGAATTGAATTTGTCGAATGGAGTCTTCATGAAAAAACCGATCTTTCACGCCTGTTTGATGGCTTCATTGATGGCGTTGTCCTGGACGGCCAACGCTCAAGCCCCCGACCCTCTTCAGGTGCGCAGTTGGGCGGCTGGTTGTGCCAACTGCCACGGGACCCTGGGTCATGCCCAACCTGGCATGGAATCGTTGGCGGGTGTCAGTCAAGACGATATCGTCAAGAAAATGCTCGATTTCAAATCGGGACGCAGACCCGCCACCTTGATGCATCAACTCGCCAAGGGCTACTCGGACGAGCAGATCCAGGCCATCGCCGCTTTCTATGCGGCCCAGAAAAAATAAGGAGCCCAGCCATGAAGCGTCGTCAATTTATTCAAAGCTCTGCACTGGGTTCAGCTGCAGGGGTGATGGGCTTGTCTGGGTGTGCAACCACTGGTGCGGGAACGGGGCCTCGGGTGGTGGTGGTGGGTGGTGGCTATGGTGGCGCCACCGCTGCCAAATACATTCGCATGTGGTCCGATGGTGGCATTCAGGTGACCTTGGTCGAACCGAACGCCGCGTTTGTTTCTTGCCCGATTTCCAATTTGGTGATCGGCGGCAGCAAGACCATGGCGGACATCACCACGCCTTACGACAACCTCAGCAAGCGGCATGGCGTCCAAGTGGTTCAAGACACCGTGGTCGGCATTGATGCATCTGCACAAAAAGTGAAACTGGCCAGTGGCGCTGAATTGGCCTATGACCGGCTGGTGCTGTCACCTGGGGTCGATCTGATGACCAACACCTTGCCTGGCTTGAGCAAGCCGGGTGCGCAAGAGAAAATTCTTCATGCCTGGAAGGCCGGCCCGCAAACCCTGGCGCTGCGACGTCAACTTGAGAGCATGCCCGATGGTGGTGTTTATGCCATCACCATTCCCATGGCCCCCTACCGTTGCCCACCCGGGCCCTACGAGCGGGCTTGCCAAGTGGCGCATTACTTCAGTAAGTCCAAGCCCAAGAGCAAGGTGCTGATCCTGGACGAGAACGACGACGTGACTTCCAAGGGGCCTTTGTTCAAGAAGGCGTGGGCCGAGCGTTACAAGGGCATCGTGGAATACCGGCCCAAGCACAAGGTTGTGGACGTGGACGCGGCCACCAACACCTTGAAGTTCGAGTTCAATGATGACCTCAAGGCCGACGTGTTGAACGTGCTGCCCATGATGCGAGCCGGTGCGATTGCCGTCAACCACGGCTTGGCCACTGCCAATCAGCGTTGGTGTGAAGTCGATTTCCTGACCCACGAGTCCAAGGCCGCCAAGAACATCCATGTGTTGGGCGACGCCATCCAAATCGCGCCCCTCATGCCCAAATCCGGCCATATGGCCAACCAGCATGGCAAGACCTGTGCAGCAGCCGTCGTGGCTTTGTTGACTGGCAAAGCGGTCAACCCCATGCCTCTTTACAACAACACCTGCTACAGCTTTGTCAGCGATGAAGATGTGGTCCATGTGGCCAGCGTGCATCGCTACGATGCCGAAAAGAAAACCATGCTTACTGTGCCCGGCTCGGGCGGGGTGTCTGCCGCGGCCAACGAATTGGAAGGACGCTATGCCTTGGCCTGGGCCCGCAACATCTGGGCCGATACTCTGGCTTGAGTGCTGGAACACTACGGTGACGGTGCTGCGCATGTCTGGGTGGCTTCTTCGAGCAGTCCTCGCGGCTGTAGGAGCGCTTGCACTGGGGGGCGCAGCGTTGGCGCAGGCCGATGAGGCCCGTGCTCGAAAAATAGTCTCCGGGGTTTGCTTTGTCTGTCACGGGGCAGAGGGAGAGTCAGCCAGCGAGGTCTTTCCGCGATTGGCTGGGCAACACGCCGAATACATCGCCAAGCAGTTGGAAAATTTCAAAACTGGCAAGCGCAAATCGTCCGCTATGGCGGACATGGTCGCCAAGCTGAGTCCGGATGAGATGCTTGCGCTTGGGAAGTACTTTGAAAAACAGAAGTTCACTCCCGAGCCTGTCAAAGACCCCGACCTGGCTGCCGTGGGCCGTTACATCTACCGCCATGGCAACAAGTACAGTGGTTTAGCCGCCTGCGCCAGTTGCCACGGACCTCGGGGACTGGGCAGTGCGGCCTTGCCCCGACTGGCGGGGCAGCACGCCGCTTATCTTGAAACTCAACTCAAGCAATTTCATCAGCGTGAGCGGACCAATGACAATGCGGTGATGCATGCCATTGTCAGCAAAATGACTCCGCTGGAGATGGTTGCCGTGGCGGAGTACCTCAGTGGCGAATGACATTCACATGGTTGGGCGGCGTCGTTGGTTGCAGGCCAGCGTGCTGTCTCTGACGTGGTTCGCTCTCGCCACAGGCGGTGGGGCTGCCCAGGCCGCAGCACCAGAAAGCTTGCCGCCATCTCGATCCTTGCCGCAAGAGTTGGCCGCTGCCCTGGCCAAGCACAGTCCCCTGGTGGTGATGGTGAGTCTGCCTGGCTGCCCGCATTGTCATGTGGCCAGACGCAGCCACCTGGTGCCTATGTTCAGAGAAGGCGTGCCGCTGGTTCAAGTAGACATGCGCAGTGCTGCCATGACCAAGAACTTTGATGGCCAGGCTGTCACCCACGATCAGCTGGTCCAGCAATGGAAAGTGTCGATCGCACCCACGTTGATTTTTTTCGGGCCTGGTGGTCAGGAGTTGGCCAGCCGCATGGAGGGCGCCTACTTGCCCGATTTCTACGGGGCTTATCTGGAAGATCGAATCCAGACGGCTCAGAAAAAACTCTGAGGTGACCCAAATGACTCTTTTGAAGAAACGATCTGCTGGGTACGGCCTGGGATTGATTGCCCTGATCCTGGTGGCTACCACGAGTTGGGGGCAACCCGCCTTGTTCAAGGAGGCCGATCTGAAACTCGGAGCAGAGCTGGTGGCTGCCAACAAGTGCGAGGCTTGCCACGCTCGTCGAGTGGGTGGGGATGGCACCGACATTTACAACCCGCAAGGCCGCATCAACAATCCATCGCTGTTGCGGGGCATGGTGGAGTACTGCAACACAGAGCTCAACCTGGGTCTGTTTCCCGAAGAGGTGACGGCTGTTGCGGCCGTGCTCAACAGGGATCACTACAAATTCAAGTGACCGGGAGGCAGGCATTGTTCGCGGTCGCCATTCATGAAAGCAGGGGGTCGGTGTGAGCACTTCTTCCAAACCCACGGGTCGAATCCGAAAGGCGCCCGAACACTTCTTGGACGCACAGGGCATTCGCACGGTCATTGATGAAGCCCAGACTGGCAGGCGTCATTTCATTCGACAGGCATTTGCCGCAGCAGCGACCACGGCGGCGGGGGCTGCCATGACATCGGCTCGCGCGCAAAGCAACCCCGTGCCCCCTGAAGGGGGTGACCCCCATATTCTTCAATTGCCTGAGCACGCCACGGGCCTGGGCCAGGGCGTGGCCACCGATGGCTATGGCAAGCCCTCGCGTTATGAGTCCAACATCCAACGCCGCCAAAGCCCTGGCCTGACACAGACCACCCAGGCGTCGGTGTCATTCGCGCCGCTTCAGTCGCTGTTTGGCATCGTCACCCCCAGTGGCCTGCATTTTGAGCGGCATCATCAAGGCTGGTGGGACATCGATCCGTCCAAACATCGCTTCATGGTCAATGGCCTGGTCAAAAGCGCCAAGGTCTTCACCATGGATGAGATCATGCGTCTGCCCTCGGTCTCGCGTTTTCATTTCATCGAATGCGGTGCCAACACCGCTGTTGAGTGGGGCAATGTCGCGGTGCCCACGGTGCAGTACACACACGGCATGCTGTCATGCAGCGAATTCACGGGGGTGCCTCTCATCACCCTGCTGGAACTCGCAGGGGTCGATCTCCAGCGTGGACGATTTGTCCTCGCCGAAGGGGGGGATGGCTCGTCAATGACGCGCACCATCCCCATGGGTCTTGTCACCTCGGGTGAGGTACTGGTGGCCTACGGACAAAATGGAGAAATGCTTCGACCCGAAAACGGGTACCCCCTGAGATTGGTGGTCCCCGGGGTGCAAGGGGTGAGTTGGGTGAAGTACCTGCGACGTGTCGAGGTGGGCGACCAACCCTATGCGACCAAGGATGAGGCCATCCACTACATTGACCTCATGCCCAATGGACAGCACCGCCAATACACCAGTATCCAGGAGTGCAAGAGCGTGATCACCACCCCCTCGGGCGGGCAGGTGCTGCTGGATCAAGGGTTTTACAACATCACGGGGCTGGCCTGGTCCGGCCGTGGCAAGGTTAAGCGGGTGGATGTGTCCGTCGACGGTGGGCGCAATTGGCGCACCGCGCGGTTGGAAACACCCGTGCTGTCCAAGGCCTTGACCCGTTTCAATATCGACTGGATCTGGAATGGCAAACCCGCCATTTTGCAAAGCCGCGCCATCGATGACACGGGCTATGTTCAACCCACTTACCGGCAACTGCGCGAGGTGCGCGGAACCCGTTCCATCTATCACAACAACGCCATACAGTCCTGGCTGATTCAGGAAAACGGAGAGGTGAAAAATGTTCAACTCTCTTGATCGCTGCTTGACGATCCTGCTGGCGCTGGTATGCACGGCGTCCGCCTGGGCCCAGGGTGCTTCGGCCCAAGCCAAATACCCCGGCGCAGGACGGGACGCAACCCCCAAAGAGGTGGCGGCCTGGGACATCGATGTGCGTCCCGATTTCAAGGGCTTGCCGCCAGGCTCGGGGTCCGTGTCCCAGGGGCAAGACGTCTGGGAATCCAAATGCGCCCAATGTCATGGCATTTTTGGCGAATCCAACGAGGTCTTCAGTCCTGTCGTTGGAGGCACGACGGCCGAGGATGTCAAAACCGGACGTGTGGCCAATCTCTCGCGTACCGATTACCCGGGGCGCACCACATTCATGAAGGTGGCCACCCTCTCGACGGTGTGGGATTACATCTACCGGGCCATGCCCTGGAACAACCCCAAAAGCCTCAGTGTTAATGAGGTCTACAGTGTCACTGCCTTCTTGCTGAATCTGTCGCATGTGGTTCCCGACGACTTCACTTTGTCGGATAAGAACATCGCTGAGGTGCAACAGCGCATGCCCAACCGAAACGGCATGACGACGAAGCACGCGATGTGGCCGGGACCAGAATTCGGCGGCTCCAGCAAGCCCGATGTCAGCGCGGTGCCTTGTATGAATGATTGCGTGACAGAACCCAAAGTAGCTTCGTTGTTGCCCGATTTCGCCCGCAACGCCCATGGCAATTTGCGCGACCAGAATCGCATCATTGGGCCCCAACGTGGCGCGGACACCACTGCACCGGAGCGCCGCGCAGGGTCTCCCGCTGTCGCGGCATCACCCAATCCGTCCGCGCCAGCCAAGAGCCCCCCATCCAGCGAAAATCCAGCGAACAAGCATGCCTGGACATTGGCTCAAAAATACAATTGCACAGGATGCCATGGGTTGGACCGAAAGCTGGTGGGGCCAGCCTTCAAAGACATTGCCAGCAAGCATGCCGGCAAAGCGGATTATCTGGCCGGGAAAATCAAAGCCGGCGGTGCGGGCGTGTGGGGATCCATTCCGATGCCCCCGCAGTCCTTGCCCGAGGCCGATGCTCGGCTGATTGCCACATGGTTGGCCACAGGTGCAGGCAAATAAACGTAAAATCGGCGTCCTGTTGCAGCCTGCCTTTATCTTCATTCTTTCCTTTGTCTAGGAGATCTCATCATGCAAACCCGTCGCGAAACACTCCGGCAAAGCGCTGTGGTGGCTGGGCTGCTGGCCTCTACCGGGCTTTTCCCGTCTTTTGCCCATGCGGCATTCAACAAGAATGCGTTCGATGCCAAGACCGTACAAGACGCTGTCAAGGCTTACGGCCCCGGGGCTATTGCCGAGAGCAAGGACGTTACCCTCACTGGGCCGGATATTGCTGAAAACGGCGCTGTGGTTCCCCTGGGCGCTAGTACCAGTTTGTCGGGCGTCAAGCAGTTGCTGATCCTGGTCGAGAAAAACCCTTCCGTGCTGGTTGCCATGTTCAACGTCACCGACGCCATCGATGCCAACATTTCAACCCGAGCCAAGATGGGCCAGTCGTCCGACGTTTATGCAGTGGCCATCATGGCCGACGGTAAGGCCTTGTTTGCCAAGAAAGAGGTCAAGGTGACCTTGGGCGGCTGCGGCGGCTGAGATAACGGCACCTTCCAGATACAGATTCACGAGGAGTTAGAGATGGCAGATCCGATGCGTATCCGTGCACAGGCCTCTGGCGACAAAGCCACCGTGCGCGTGCTCATGAGCCACGAAATGGAGTCCGGCCAACGCCGCGATGCCAACGGCAAACTGGTGCCCGCCTGGCATATTTCCGAAGTCACCGCCGAACACAATGGCAAGGTGGTGATGACGGCCGAATGGGGCCCCGCCGTTGCCAAGAACCCATACCTGCAGTTCATGGTCAAGGGCGCCAAGGCTGGCGACAAGATTGCCATCACCTGGAAGGACAACAAAGGCGACACTCGCCGTGACGAAGCGACGGTGACCTGACCATGCGTGTCCTCTCTGCGGTGGGATGTCTTTGTCTGGGGCTTTTGGGGCTGCCCTCTTGGGCACAAAAAACGGCCAGCCAGGGCATCGATGAGTACCGGGCCATGTTGCAGGACGGCAACCCGGCCGATTTGTTCGAGGCCAAAGGCGAGGGCCTCTGGACCCAAAAACGCGGACCCAAAAACGCTTCGCTGGAGCAATGCGACCTGGGCAAAGGGCCAGGGGTGGTGAAGGGCGTGTTCGTCGAGTTGCCCCGGTATTTTGCCGACACCAAACGGGTTCAGGACCTCGAGTCCAGGCTCTTGACCTGCATGGCCACCTTGCAAGGCCTGGATGCGGATGCGATTGCCAAGACCCCCTTTGGGCGCGGCGAGAAAAACAATGTGACCGCCTTGGCCACCTGGATCGCCGCTGAATCCAAGGGAATGCGTTTCAATCTGTCGCAAGCCCATCAGGCCGAGAAAACTTTTTACGAAGTTGGCAAGCGGCTTTTTTACCAGCGCGGAGGAACCCATGATTTCTCCTGCGCTTCCTGTCATGGTGAGGAAGGCAAGCGTATCCGTCTGCAAGACTTGCCCATGCTGGCCAAGAATCCAGGTGATGGCGTGGGCTTTGCCGCCTGGCCCGCCTACCGGGTGTCCAATGGGCAGATGTGGGGCATGCAGCAGCGCCTGAACGATTGCTACCGACAGCAGCGCTTTCCGTACCCCGGCTTCGCCAGCGACGCCACCATCGCGTTGGGTGTTTTCCTGGGCGTGAATGCCCAAGGGGCAGCCTCTGTGGCGCCTGCCATCAAGCGTTGACAACGGAGTCAGCCCACATGACCCACTTCCCACACACTTCTCGCATCTCTGTCATGCTCTCCCTGGCTGCCGTCACTTTGACGGTGGGGTTGACGGGATGCTCCTCCGGGCCCTCGGTGGCCGAATTGGATGCACTGACCGATTCGATCGTCAAGGCCTCGTTTCGAACCGAGGGGCAGGCCAAGGTCGAGCGGGTGACCCAGACCGATGAAACCAATCGTCTGTGCAGCCAAGCCGATGCCAAGGGCGAGCCCTTGGACGAAAAAGTGGCCAAGGCCATCGAGGAAAGCAATTTCAAAGCCATTCGCTGGCCCTCTAACGGTCAGTTTCTGGGCGATTGGAAAGAGGGCGAAAAAATTGCCCAAAGCGGCCGTGGACTGACTTGGACCGATGACGAGAAGGTCGCCAATGGCGGCAACTGCTACAACTGTCATCAGATCAGTGCGGCTGAAATTTCGCACGGCACCATTGGTCCCAGTTTGCTGCACTACGGCAAGATCCGCGGTGTAACCGACCCGAACTCGGCGGCGGCGCGTCCGGTGGTGGAGTACACCTGGGGCAAGATCTGGAATGCCAAGGCCTACAACGCCTGCTCCAACATGCCCAGGGCCGGGCACATGGGCATTCTGACCGAACAGCAGGTCCGTCATATTGTGGCTCTGCTGCTAGACCCCCAGTCACCGGTCAACAAATAACTCACACCCGGCCTGGCCGGGTTTTTTGTTTTACATCCTGAAGGCATCATCCAGGTATGCATTTGAACAAACGCGAGTTTCTGCAGGTGCTGGGCGCAGGTGCCGTGGCGGGCATGGGCTTGAGTGCTTACGCGCAAGCCGATGCGGCCACGGCCAGTCAGGGTCTTTACGACGTGCCGACTTTTGGTCAAGTGTCGTTTCTGCACATGACCGATTGCCATGCGCAGCTGTTGCCCATTCATTTTCGCGAGCCCAGCATCAATTTCGGTCTGGGGTCCATGCGCGGTCAATTGCCGCATCTGGTCGGCGAACATTTGTTGCAGTACGCCGGTATTGCGCGCAACACACCCCTGGCCCATGCGCTCACCTATCTCGATTTCGAAAAGGCCGCTGAGCGCTACGGCAAAGTCGGTGGGTTTGCCCATTTGTGCACGTTGGTGAAGCGACTCAAGGCCAGTCGCCCTGGCGCCTTGCTGCTCGATGGCGGCGACACCTGGCAAGGGTCGGGCACCAGTTTGTGGACGAATGGACAAGACATGGTGGATGCCTGCAAACTGCTTGGCGTCGATGTCATGACGGGCCATTGGGAATTCACCCTGGGCATGGAGAGGGTGAAGGAGATCGTCGAAAAAGACTTTGCCGGCAAGATCGACTTTGTAGCGCAAAACATCAAGACCACCGATTTCGGCGATCCGGTGTTCAAGCCCTATGTCATTCGTCAGATGAATGGGGTGTCGTGCGCCATCATCGGGCAAGCCTTTCCCTACACACCGATTGCCAATCCGCGCTACATGATGGCGGATTGGGAATTCGGCATTCAGGATCAGAACCTGCAGGCCATGGTGGATGAAGCCCGAAGCAAGGGTGCCCAGGTGGTGGTTGTGTTGAGTCACAACGGTATGGATGTCGACCTCAAGATGGCCAGTCGGGTGACGGGCATCGATGCCATTTTGGGCGGGCACACGCACGACGGCATGCCGGTCGCCACGCTGGTCAGCCATGCCCGTGGCAAGACCATCGTGACCAATGCAGGCTCCAACGGAAAGTTTCTGGGGGTTCTGGATTTGGAGGTGAGCCAGGGGCGGGTCAAGGATTTCCGCTACCGCTTGCTGCCGGTGTTCTCCAACATGTTGCCCGCAGACCCGGACATGCAGGCCTTGATCGACAAAGTTCGCTCTCCTTATGCCACCCGGTTGAATGAGACCCTGGGGGTGACGGAGGGTTTGCTTTATCGGCGCGGCAACTTCAACGGCACGGGTGATCAATTGTTGCTCGACGCCTTGATGCAAGTGCAGGGCGCCGAGATTGCGTTCTCGCCCGGGTTTCGATGGGGCACCACCTTGCTGTCTGGCCAGGCCATCACCCGGGAGTGGTTGATGGACATGACCGCCACCACCTATTCGTACGCCACCGTCACCGAGATGAGCGGTGAAATGATCAAGACCATCCTGGAGGATGTGTGCGACAACCTGTTTAACCCGGACCCTTATTACCAACAGGGGGGTGACATGGTACGGGTGGGGGGCTTGCAGTTTCATTGCAATCCGACGGCTGGCATGGGACGTCGCATTGACGAGATGCGGCTGCAAGGAAAGTTGATCGAACCCGGGAAAAAATACAAGGTGGCGGGCTGGGCACCCGTGGCTGAAGAAGCCCGTCAGCAGAAATTACCGATGGTCTGGGACGTGGTGGAGACCTGGTTGAAGGCACAAGGTGGGCGTATCAAGCCACGCCAACTCAATACCCCACGCATCACGGGTGGATTGCCCAACCCTGGGGTGGTGTTGTGAAGCCCGGTTTGTCCAGGCTCTCACGGCGCCGCTGGTTGGGAGCCACCATGGCCGGTACGTTGGCCGTGGCGGGTTTGACGCCCGAGGTGCAGGTCATGGCGCAGCAGGCACGTCAGTTCGTGGTGGGGCCTCCCATGCCCGACATCCCCCCCGTTCAGGTGTCACCCCGTGTCTGGGTGGTGCCGGCGGCGGACGGATTTCCCACCCCGGCCAATCAAGGCATGATGTCCAATGTCACCTTCGTTTTGACATCGGCCGGTGTCGTCATTCTCGACTCTGGCAGTTCCCTGCAAATCGGTCAGATGGTGATTCGCATGATCCGCCGTGTCACCGCATTACCGGTCGTGGCGGTTTTCAACAGCCACCACCATGGCGATCATTGGTTGGGCAACCATGCGTTTGTGGAGGCCTTTGGTGCCGAGTTGCCGATTTACGCATTGCCCAAAACCCGGGAGCTCATCAGTGGCGTGGCAGGCAGCGAGTGGCGTTCGCTGATGGAACGATGGACCAACCAATCCACCGCCGGAACCCAGGTGGTGTTGCCCAACCGAACTGTCGCGTCAGGGCAGCAGATTCAAATCGGCGACATCGGTTTCAAGATGCACCACTACAGCCAGGCGCACACCGCCGCCGACCTGTGCGTGCAGGTCCTGCAAGAGCGTGTCACCCACGTGGGGGATATCGCCATGACCAACCGCATCGCCAATTTCGACGACGGTTCTTACCTGGGCACTTTCAAGTACTACCAAGCCTTGCAGTCCGACACGGGCGAGCAACTGTGGGTGCCCGGACATGGTGACAGTCGCCGCGATTTGTTGCAGACCTACGAGACTTTTCTCAAAGGCATTTGGGAGCCTTGTCTGCAAGCGGTGAAAGAGGACAAATCCGAGGTTGACGCCAAGGCCATGGTCATGAAAGATGCCCGAGTACAGGCCCGAGCGGCTTCCATGCAGGGCTTTGAGGGCAACATCGGCAAATACATCAGCCTGGCTTATCTTGAGGCAGAGAAAGAAGCGTTTTGAAATCTGATCGACAAGAACCTGCCTGGTTGCCGCATAGTGCCCACTGGGGGGCGTTCTCTGCGTCCTGGGACGGTCAATCGCTGTCAGTTCGTCCACACCCCAACGACCCCGACCCCAATCCCCTGATCGACAACCTGCCGCAGGCGGTGCAGCATCCTGCACGCATTCGTCAACCCATGGTGCGTCGTGGCTGGCTGGAAAAAGGGCCAGGGCCCGATGCGCGTCGCGGCTGTGACGAGTTTGTCCCGGTGAGTTGGGAGCGAGCGCTGGACCTGGCTGCCCAAGAGCTTCAACGGGTTCGCGATCAGCACGGAGCCAAAGCCATTTTTGGCGGATCTTATGGTTGGTCCAGTGCCGGTCGATTTCATCACGCACAAAGCCAGGTCCATCGATTTCTCAACACCACGCTGGGTGGCTATGTCCGCTCGGTCAATACCTACAGCGCCGGGTCTTCCATGGTTTTGTTTCCCCACATCATGGGGTCGATGGAAGAGGTGGCACGCCGCAACGTGACCTGGGATCAAGTGGTCGAGCACACCGAGGTGGTGCTGGCTTTTGGCGGCATGGCGGTGCGCAACACCCAGGTGGCCAGTGGGGGAGTCAGCCGGCATGTCGAACGCCCTTCCATGAAAGCAGCGGCTGATCGCGGTTGTCGCTTTGTCAACATCAGCCCTTTGCGCGATGACCTGCCCCCCGAGGCTCGCGCCGAGTGGAGGCCCGTTCGACCGGGCACCGACACGGCGCTGATGCTGGCCTTGGTGCACACGCTGGTGTCGGCGCAGCGCCACGACCAGGCTTTCATCGATCGTTATTGCGACGGCTGGTCAGACTTTGAAGCCTATGTCATGGGGCGCCAGGATGGTCAGCCCAAAGACGCCGCCTGGGCGGCGGGCATTTGCAACTGGCGCGCGCAAGACATCATCGACATGGCGCTGTCCTTGCCTGGCCGACGCGTGTTGGTGGTCGTGGCCCATTCGCTGCAACGGGCTCGCCACGGTGAGCAGCCCACCTGGATGGCGGCGGTGCTGGCGTGTGTGCTGGGGCAAATCGGCTTGCCGGGTGGTGGTTACAACTACGCCCTGGGTTCGCTGGCCCATTACGGGCATCGCTATAACACCGTGGGTGTCACGGCACTGCCGCAAGGTCGCAATGGTGTGAAGGCATTCATTCCTGTGGCGCGCATTGCGGACATGCTGCTGCACCCGGGGCAGCCTTTCGATTACGACGGCGTGCGCCGCAACTATCCGCATGTTCGCCTGGCTTATTGGGCGGGGGGCAATCCGTTTCACCATCACCAGGACTTGAACCGCTTGCGACAAGCGTTTCGTCGGCTCGATACGCTGATCGTGAATGAAATCGCCTGGACAGCCACGGCGCGGCATGCTGACATTGTGTTTCCCAGCACCATGACACTGGAGCGAGAAGACATTGGAGGAACACCCACCGACCCATTGCTGGTGGCGATGCATCGGGTATTGCCGCCTCAAGGCGAGGCCCGGGACGATTACGACATCTTCACCGCGTTGGCCGAACGCCTGGGCGCCCGTGAAGCCTTCACCGAAGGCCGTGATGCGCGCGCTTGGCTGAGGTTCTTGTACGAACGCACCCGCTCCACGTTGAAAGAGCAAGGACATGACGCACCCGACTTCGATGCCTTCTGGCAATTGGGGGAGTGGCGTTTGCCGCAGCAGCTCGATGATGGCGGCATCCTGCGCGCGTTTCGCGCAGACCCTCAAGCCAATGCCCTCAAAACCCCAAGTGGCAAGATTCAAATCACGTCGCCTGTGATTGCCTCGTTTCGTTACGCGGATTGCCCTGGGCACCCCACCTGGCTCGAGCCGATGGACGCGCCCTCTGTGAAACATCCTCTGCAATTGGTGGCCAATCAGCCCGCCACGCGCTTGCACAGCCAGTTGGATTTTGGTGCGCACAGTCAGTCGCTCAAGCGGCGAGGACGGGAAGTGTGCCGCGTGCATCCGCACGACGCTCACGAGCGAGGGATCGCGGATGGCGACATCGTTCGGCTCTTCAACGACCGGGGGGCTTGTCTGGCCTGCGCCCATGTCACCGACGACGTGATGGCAGGGGTGGTCCAGCTGCCCACGGGGGCTTGGTACGACCCGGACGACGCACATGCTGACCAACCCCTGTGCGTGCATGGCAACCCCAACGTGCTGACGCTCGATATCGGCACCTCTTCGCTGGCACAGGGGTGCAGTGGCCAACTCGCGGCAGTACAGATAGAGCGATTTGACGGGCCGCTACCCCCGTTGCGCGCTTTCATGCCTCCGCAGCCGACTGACGCTGTATGAGTGCATTTTCTCAACTGACGACGGCGCCCATCTTGCCGACCATCTGGCGGCTCAGCCTGCCCAATCTGGTGGCCATGGTCGCCACCGCGCTGGTCAGTGTTGCAGAGACCACCTATGTGGGGCAATTGGGCATCGCCTCGCTCGCAGGCATGGCGCTGGTTTTTCCGATGGTGATGCTGCAACAGATGCTGTCTTCCGGCGCCATGGGCGGAGGCATTTCATCGGCCATCAGCCGCGCGTTGGGGACCGGTAACGAGGAGCGGGCGAACGATCTGGTCATGCACGCCGTCGTCATCAGCCTCAGCTTGAGCCTGGTGTTCACCCTGTTGGTCGAAGGTCTGGGGCCGGACTTATTCGGATTGTTCGGTGGTCAGGGTGAGGCGCTGGATCAATGCATGTCCTACGCGCGAGTGGCCTTTGCAGGCGCCTCCTTGCTTTGGTTCACCAATGCCTTGGCTTCGGCCTTGCGAGGTTCAGGCAACATGAAAACCCCGTCATCGACCTTGCTGATGGTGGCACTGGGGCAGGTCGTCATTGGCGGTGTGATGGGCTTGGGCTGGGGGCCTTTCCCTCGCTGGGGCATGGCAGGCGTGGCCTTAGGACAGGTGATCGCATTTGGTCTGGGCGGGCTGTACCTATTGATTCATTTGATGAGTGGCAAGGCGCGGGTTCGCTTGCGCTGGCGAACCACGCTTCGGCGTGACTGTTTCGTCGATATTTTGAAGGTGGGTGCCATGGCCAGCATCTCTTCACTGCAAACGGTGCTGACCATTGTCATCCTGACCCGAATCGTCTCCACCTTTGGCACCGAGGCCCTGGCGGGCTATGGCATCGGGACGCGGCTGGAGTTTCTGTTGATCCCCATCACGTTCGCGATTGGCGTGGCCTGCGTGCCCATGGTGGGTATGGCCATGGGAGCTGGCTTGGTTGAGCGTGCCCGACAGGTGGCCTGGACTGGAGCCATCCTGTCAGCGGTGATGGTGGGCTCACTGGGGTGTCTTGTCTATCTGTTTCCTGATCGTTGGTCGACATTGTTCACCGACCAGCCCGATGTGATTGCCTATGCCGCAAGCTATTTCACCTGGGTGGCGCCGGCCTATCCTTTGTTCGCCCTGGGCTTGTGCCTGTATTTCGCCTCGCAGGGGGCCGGCAAGTTGGTTGGGCCGGTGCTGGCTGGCACGATACGACTCGTCATGGTCATCGTCGGCGGTGTATGGCTGGTTCAGGCACAGGCGCCGGCCTGGGCGATGTTTGCCCTCATCGGTGCAGCCATGTTGGTGTACGGGGTGGTCAGTGCGGTCTTCATGCGCATCACCCCCTGGGGCCGATCTTGAGCAGGCCCTCTGACAGTCCTGGCTATGATGTCATCCACTTCTTGCAAACACACCATCACCTCTGGAGACCCCAACGATGAAGCCCAATCGACTCAAGCAAAGAATGCTGGCCAACGATCCGACCTTGCTCAATGGCTGGTTGACGCTGGGCAGCATTGCGTCAGCCGAACTCATGTCACGCCAGCCCTGGGATGCGCTCACCGTGGACATGCAGCACGGATTGGCCGACTTCGAGACGGCGGTCAATATGTTGCGAGCCATTTCCAGCTCGGAGGTCACGCCCATGGTGCGCGTGCCCTGGCTGGATCCGGCACTCATCATGCGCATGTTGGATGCAGGCGCTTACGGCATCATTTGCCCGATGATCAATACCCGACAACAGTGTGAAGAGTTCGTCTCTTGCTGTCGTTACGCACCTCAGGGTGCGCGCAGTTTCGGCCCCACCCGTGCACCCCTTTATGCAGGTGACGACTACTGGAAGCATGCCAACGACACGGTGCTGACGTTTGCCATGATCGAGACCCGCCAAGCCGTCGAAGCGGTGGAAGACATTCTCTCGGTGCCTGGCCTGGACGGGGTGTATATCGGGCCGTCCGATCTCAGCCTGACCCTTGGACTGGACCCCAGCGCGGGGCTGGATCATCCCGATCTGTTGGCGGCTGTTGATCAGGTGCATGCCGCTGCCAAGCGTGCGGGAAAGTTCACTGTCATGCATTGCAACCCCATCGACTATGCCCAACGCATGGCGTCCAGGGGCTTTTCGCTGCGCACGGTGGCCAACGATACCCGCCTGATTTCTCTGGCGGCACAAGAGTTGTTCAAACAACTCAAGCCCGCCAAGGCCTGACGTCCATCGCTGGCTGAGGTGGGATGTTGCCCGTCAGACCACCTCTGCTATGATTTTTGGATGAATGAAACCCCTCAACGTCCGGACCTGCCGGACCACTTGTCCATCGATCCTCGCAGCCCCTTTTACCGCCAGGAATTTTTACAACACAGCATCGGTGTGCGTTTCAACGACAAGGACCGAACCGATGTCGAGGAATATTGCATCAGCGAAGGGTGGATCCGGGTGCCGGCGGGCAAAACCCTGGATCGCAAGGGCAATCCGTTGCTCATCAAACTGAAAGGGCGTGTCGACGTCTTTTATCGTTGATCCATTGGGCGTAGCATCATGCGCCATGACCCGATTCAAAAACTTGTTCATGTGCTGGATGTGGTGTGCCATGGCGGGTTTGTCGGCGTGTTCGAACTTGTTGCCCAAGGCCAGTACAGACGCTGTCTATTTCCAGTCCTTTGAACAAGCCCGCCAAGCCGTAGAGGCCATCGTTCCAGGGCAGACCCGCGTGGAAGATCTGCGCTTCTTGCATCTGGACACCCAGCAGCAACCCAACACCCAGATCTTGTCCTACGCTGATATTTTGAGAAGGGTTTTTGGCGGTGGCGTCTTGTCCATGAACGACCTGGCGCCGGGCATCGTCCGCTGCATCGAGGCGCACGATGCCTGCCGTGGCCTGGAGTTCTACATCTCCAGCATTCACAAGGACCGCATAGGTTCTTTTTTTCTGGACTTCATCAATTTCAAACGCCAAACCGTGACTTCGGGATGGCGTTTCAATGCATTGGTGTTGAGTGTCGATGAGGTGGTCGTTTACCGATCCTGGGGTGGTCAACCGGAGGTCAATGAGGTGCAACGACAAAAAAACCCACTGGGTCCCTTGCAGGAAATGGGGCCTGCCATCATCACCAATCAATGATGGTTCACAGTTCAAATTGTTCGAGCCAGAACAGACGTTGAACGCGTGCTGCTTCACACTGCCGATGGGTGGTCAGTCCTTGACCGCCTTCAGCATCAATCACGGAGAGCACACATGAACATCATCAATCGATTCAATCCTTTCAACGACATCGTCGATCCTTTTAAGGATGATTTTTTCAAGAACTTCGCCATGCGTCCCATGTATCGAATCATGGAGGATCAGCCCATGATGCGCATCGACCTCAAGGAAGATGAGAAGAACTTCATGGTCATGGCGGAATTGCCTGGGGTCAAGAAGGACGACATCAAGGTGTCGATCGATGGCAATCAGGTCATGCTCAGTGCAGAAATCAAGCGCGACAAGGAAGAGAAAGAGGGTGAAAAAATCATTCGCACCGAGCGTTACCACGGCAAGGTATCGCGCACTCTGGTGTTGGATGAGTCCGTGGATCAAGGCAAGGCCTCGGCCAAGTATGAGGATGGCGTGCTGCAATTGACCTTGCCCAAGCAGCCTCAAAGCCAGTCGCGACTGCTGGAGATCGCCTGAATTCAGGCGCCCGCCACCCTGTGTTCAACGTTCAGACGGTGGCGGGAAAAGATACCCGGGTTCGTATTCAAGGCGCATGACGGACGATGGTGTTGTCCGACTTGCGCACCGAGTCTCCGACCATGAAGCCCGGGTCGTGGTCGAATTCATAACTGGACTTGCCGCCATCCGGGTATTGAACAGTGACATTCCAAACCTTGTGGGCGGTGACTTTCTTCTCGACCATTCGTCCCGCGTAAGCCCCGCCCGCCGCACCCGCCACGGTTGCCAGGTCGACACCGCTCCCACCCCCAAACTGCCGCCCAATCAATGCGCCGGCAATGCCGCCACCAATGGTCCCCAACGGGCCGGCTTCTCCCTCTTTTTCGATCTGTGCCACTGAAATCACGCGGCCGCAATCGGCGCACGCGGCTGTCGTTGGTTGCAGACGTGTCGATGCTTGGCCCTGGGCATCCATCCTGGTTTTGGCGGCCTTGATGCTTTGGTCATACTCCGACTTCGCGTCACGCTTGCACTGCATGCGGCTGGCCGAGTCGGGTGCGTCATCGCACAGCTTTTGATCTTCTTTGTAGCGCGTCACCGCTAATTTTCGATCAATCTCGTACTGCGCTTTGGGACTGATGGCCGTGCTTGAGGGGGTGGATGTCTGTGCCGGGGTTTGTGCCAGGGTCTGCGCGGCGACCAACGCCAACCAAGCACCTGACACGAGGACGGAAAAGCTTCGCATGATGTCACTCCAAATGAAATTCACTCGAAGTTGCAACATAACGAAATTTGAAACCGACCTCTGTGCGATGAACCACGGGCAGGGCGCACTCGCGCGCACCCTACGCGACAGTGCGGTGACGTGGTGTTTCAGGGTTTGAGCGCTCGCCGAATCAGGGACGAGAGATTCTTGAAATACTTCAAGCCTTCGCGACTCAGCCTGACATGCTTGAACCGAGTGCCATCTTTTCTAGGTGTTAATTCGATGAATCCGAGGCCATGCAAGGCTTGCATCCGGCGATGAAGAGTGGCCGGGGAGGCGATATCTGTGTAATTCATCAACTCCGACACGCACAAAGGCTGTTCTGACAGGTGGTGAATACCAATCACCTCAAGCAGTCGTTGAGCCACAGGTTCGATCCTGTTGCTGGAGGTCTGTGCATTCCACAAATGGATGAACTGCAGGTAGTCGTCGGAAGGTTTCATGTGTGATGGTTCTGGGGTGGCAGATTTGACGCTCTACCGCGCAAGCTCGTCAAAAGCGGGGAGTGTTCATCGAAATACAAGGACTTGCGTTATTTGTTCGGATATGCAGAATTGACCGCCATGATCACCCAGTCCTCTCCAATGCCACCCCTCAGTGCTCGTGCGAATCTCGAGCAAGAAGCCTGGGAATTCGATACCTGGGCCAACGCCCGCCAAGGTGACCGGCAATTTGCAAGTACCTTGGCCCATGGCCTGCAGATTTTGCGCTGCTTCACACCGTTCATCCCGGTATGGGGCAACGCCGAATTGGCCGATCGCATCGGGCTGTCGCGGCCGACAATCACCCGATACACATCCACTCTGTGCAGGTTGGGTTATTTGCGAACCGATGATGCGACCGGAAAATACCGTTTGGGATCGGCTGTGCTGGGGTTGAGTTACGGCATCATGACATCCATCCCGATTCGTCAAATCATCCGACCTCTCATGGATGAATTGGCGCGCTCGATCAACGGTTCGGTGTCCATGGGGGTGCGAGACCGTTTGAGCATGTTGTATGTGGAAACCTGTCGATCTGACCCGCGAGTCACGGTGCAGCATTCTGATGTCGGTATGCGAATGCCCATCTTGACGACGGCGATGGGACGCGCCTATCTGGCTTCCTGCCACGAGTCAGTGCGGCAATCGATTCTGCGTGACATGCGAGAGCACACGCCGATGCAATGGGCACGTCATCAAGACAGCTTGCCTCAGGTGCTGCATGAGTATGCCCAGCAGGGCTTTTGCACCAATTATGGTGAGCAGCATCCCGATTTTTTTGCAGTGGGTGTACCGCTGGGTCGCCCTGTCCAGGGCGAGTCCCTGATTTTCAATTGCGTGATTCCGATCAACAGAATGTCACGTGGCCACTTGAAGCAACACATTGGACCGCGTCTGGTGGCGATGGTGGAACAGCTTCGATTTCTTCCCTGTTGAGCAAAAAATGCTGTGCCATCATTCTCCCGATAAGATGCGGTCGGATGCTGATTCTCAAATTGACCCTGGTTCCCTTCTTCATTGCCCTTATCACCTTGGCAGGACGGCGATGGGGTTCACGCATGGCTGGATTGTTGGGCGGGTTCCCGGTGGTGGCGGGCCCCATCGTGACCTTCCTGGCTTTGGAGCAGGGGCAAGCCTTTGGTGCCAAGACGGCCGTCGCCACCATTTCGGCCGCTGCCGGCGTGTCCATCTTCGCGCTCACCTACTCCTGGGTGAGTTTGCGTGCATCATGGGTCTGGGCCTTGCCGGCAGCCGTGGGGGGGTGGTGTGTGGGCGCCTTTTTATTGACCTGGTTGCCCCCCCGGGTTGAGTGGTCCTTGCTGGTGGCGGTGACCAGTCTGGTGTTGACCCCTTATGTGCTGCCGACGATCTCATCACCTGCCGCTCAAAACAGTGCACCCAACGATCTGCCGTTTCGAATGATGGCAGGGGCTTTTTTGACCCTGGCGGTGACCTCCCTGGCGTCGTCTGTGGGGGCGGTCTGGAGTGGGTTGTTGTCGGTGTTTCCCGTGCTGGGCTCTGTCCTGGCGGTGTTTATCCATCGCACCCAGGGGGCGGCTCAGGTCGTGCAAATGTACCGGGGCATGCTGCGAGGCTTATTTTCTTTCATCGCCTACTTTGTAACCTTGGCATGGGCGTGGACATGGGGTGATTTCTGGCAGGGTTGCGCATTGGCCTTGGCGTCCAGCATTGCGATGCAGGGGCTGTTGGTGTGGAAGGCTTCCCGAGCTTGATCGGGTCGGCACGCATCAAGGTATTTTCAGGTGGGTGCGAAATATGGGGTATCGGTTCAAGTGCGGATCGTAAGGCGGGAGTTGAGCCATCCAATAACCCAGCCGAGCTTGCGGATCGTTCTTGAATTTTTCATCGGTGGCCAAGCGTGAGTCAAACTCTTGTTTCAAGTTGGGCAACTGATGAAACAAAACATCTCCGTACAGTGCTCTGATTTTTTCATGACCTTCATACATCCATCGGGCCAGTTCCAACTCTCGGTGGCTGGCGATGTAGTCACTGATTTCGTAGGCGGTGTTGAACAAGCCCCAAGAGGACAGGGAGTCGGGTGCCGCAGGCTCCAGCAAGTGTGCTGCCAGCAAACTGTTTCTTTGCTGGATGGGGACAAAGAGAGCGCCTGGCAGCACATCGACTGATTCTGGTTTCCACTGGCCGGTCACATAGGTTCGTTGTCTGCCTTGAAATGATTGGGCTTCAAGCATGACATCCTGCTCTCGAACCCGCATCGTTTCGACCGACACAGACCGCAGAGGCCTTTTGATGGATTTGAAATCCAAGCCATGCAGTTGCAGGTAAGGCCGAACTACCGAAGCCCAGGCAACAGGGATGAGGTAGCCCTGCTGTGGCAATGACACCATGGCTTCGGCAGAGGGGCGAATGTTTTTGAACAAGGGCACTTGCCACACTTCAGGCTGGCTCATGTCGTAACTCACTTGACGACCACCGACGACCGGGGCGTCCTCATGAAGGGTGTATTGATAACCCTGCAAATACACTTGTTCCGACGCGTGGGCAGGTCCTGTCTCTAGGGTGTTGCGCCAATCCAGGGCCACCTGACGGCCACCCAATTGAAAGGATTTTGAATCGGCTTGTTGAGTCAGATTCAACAGTGACTGGCCCCGACTCGCCACGCTGCGCAAAACGGCATCCAGGGTGTTTTTACAGACTTCAATGCGGCTTTTGTAATCATTCCACGCGTAGTCCTCAACCAGCAGGCCTATTCGGTTGCGCAACACGGCGTAGACGTGCGAGAAGCGGGGAGCGTCGGCATCCTGAATGACACCGGCGTCGGGATTGTCCGGGTCATTCAAGGTGGGGTAAAAGTCCAGTGGCTGGTGCCCTTTGCGCCGGAGTTGTGCAATCACATCCTGCTGCAAGACCTCTGACTGGTGTTTCAGATCTGGGTCGATGCCAAACATGGGCGACATGGACAAGGCGACATCATGGCGATAGCGAAGTCCATCGGTCACATGCAGGTCGACGGTCAACAAGGGATCCCATCGCCTGACCAGGGCCAACATGGATTGCATTTCAGGCGATTGCGCCAGCATCCAGTCCCGATTCAAGTTGATGCGTCGCGCTGTGGTTCGTTCCCCTTGCTCCAACGGACCGTTTTGATTGGGACGCAAAAAACGGCCTCGGTTTTCATGACCATCCACATTGAAGACAGGAACAAACACCATGACCAATTTGTTCAGCGGGTTGTCATGTGCCTTGGAAGCCAGCAATTCGCGCAGCAATATCAGACCGGCATCCTTGCCATCGATTTCTCCTGCATGCGTGCCACCGATCACCAACACCACTGGTGATTTTCTGATGGTACCTGCGGGGCGTTTGGCATTACCGGAAACACCGGATCGATTCACCACGATGGCGCGAATGATTCGCCCTTCGGAGCTTGATCCGACCGATTCGCAACGCACCCAGGTCGGGTATTGACGAGCCAGAGCCGCGCAGATTCTTTCGACTTCTTCATAGCGCCCGGTTTCTTGGAAGCCGGTCTTCTCTGCATGCAACGCCGCGTTCCATGCTGCAGCATGAATGCAGTTGGTGAAGCACAAGGCAAGGAGCGCAAACCAGAATTTGCGCGAAAAGCGATACATGTTTAAATGGAATAAATTGAAATCAGTTGCAGATCATTCCGCAAATCGGGAAAGCTTGAATGAATGGAGGGTTATCTTTACAAAACTTTGACTCCCTGCCTTCATGACTCACGGATGCAGTGCGTTTCCTCTGCAGCCCGCCCCATTTTGGTGTTGGTGATGGGGGGTGTGCGCCTGTGTGGCCAGACGCACAGCAGTCGCAGGTGCGATTCAGTATGGTTGAGGCGTGAGTGAGGGGGTGGATGAAGGTGAGCCCTGGAGACTTGAGTTTCACGACCAACGCCTTTGCCCTGGAGACATGACGGAGACGGCAGAGTTGCATGCTGTCCACCGCAGCATCCCAAGGAGCGTGTGCTCTTCTGGATGTCTTCAGATGCACGCGATGGATCTGTGAGATGCAGAAACCACTGGTGACCGTGGTCCTGCCCCCCTCACTCACACCCTGGATGGGGCAGTTTATGAACCGGTGTTCACGAATGGGCTTTACGTTGCTCCATGACCGCAGTGATTTTTTCCCGAATATCCGGTTGGCGGTTCATCAGTTCATGGAATTCAGACAAGCCCAGAACCAGAAACTGTGTGGTCCGCAGGGTGGTGACAGTCGCGTTACGGGGTTTGTTCTCCAGCAAACCAGCTTCGCCAAAGAATTGTCCAGCCCGCAGTCGAACTGGCTGGGGTTTGACATCGACCTCTACTTCCCCATCGACAATGAAATACATGGAATCCGAGAATTGTCCTCGGCGCACAATATCGGAGCCGGCCGGGATGATTTGGCGTTTCAGCATGCCCGCAATATCCGCAATGCGGCTGGCATCCAAGGCTGAGAAGAGTGGCATGTGTGAGACAAGTCGCCAGGTAGAGAGCAACTCCCGTCGTTGCAATTCGTTGGAAAACCCCGTCGCCACAATGCCAGCAGGAATGGCCAGCATGCCGATGCCGATGATCATGGAGACGCCACCGAGGATGCGCCCCAACAAGGTGACGGGGGCCATGTCGCCATAACCGGTGGTGGTCATGGTGACAATGCCCCACCAAAGCGTGTGGGGTATGGATTTGAATATCTCGGGTTGTGCATTGCGCTCCAGCAAATACATGCATGTAGAGTTAATGGTCAACAACAAGGTCAAGGTGGAAAGAGCCGCGATCAAGGGGCGTTTTTCGTTTCGAACCACAGACCCGACCAATTCCAGCGCGGGAACATAACGACTGAATTTGAAGAGGGAGAAGACAACTTCCAGGTCGAACCAGATTTGCGAGGGGTGTCCCATCAAAGAAAAAAAGAGCGGCAATGTAGCCAATGCATCAATCAGCCCCAGAAAACTGAGCTGATAGTCTGCATGCGGTTGCAAGGAGATGGCGCGACCGTGATCGTCTTTGTGGTCCGGGCAGGACCATAAGCGAGCCAGCCAATCCAGCAGCAACACAACACCGCAGACCATTGACACGCCAGGCTCCCACAAGCTGATCACATGGAAATACTCTGGAACCGATTCCAAAATCGTGATCAACAGATTGCTCAACAAAACCGCCATCACGGTCCAGGCCCATGCGTTGGGGCGCTGGCTTTGATGCGAAGCGAAAACAATGGAGTGGATGCGTTCACGAACACTGGATGACGCGGTCGCAATGGTGGTGTCTTGCATGGGTGTCAACCTTTTGAACCGGCGAGGCGACCAGTCTACCGCGATTGATGCCTGGCTTGTCCTTTGTCAAAAGGACAGACGCAATGCCATAATTTGACGATCAAAGGAGACATGATGTTAAGACTGGATGGCAAAGTAGCCTTGGTGACAGGTTGCGGCACGCGTGGTGAGGGATGGGGCAACGGCAAGGCGATTGCGGTGTTGCTGGCTAGGCAGGGGGCCACTGTTTTCGGTGTGGACATGGATCTCACTGCCGCCCAAGTGACCCAAAAAATCATTCAGGACGAGGGCGGAACCGCATACGTCACCAATGCCGACGTGACTCGAGCTAAAGACGTTCAGCGTCTGGTCCAGGATTGCCTGGACAGATTTGGACGCATCGACATTCTGGTCAACAACGTGGGACAGTCCGAGCCCGGTGGCCCCGTGGAGATGAGCGAGGAGACGTGGGACGGTCAAATGGACCTGAACGTCAAAACAGCTTTTTTGACCATGAAGTCGGTGCTGCCTGTGATGGAAAAACAAGGGGCTGGAGCGGTCATCAGTATCTCTTCCGTGGCAGGGTTGAGCTACGTGGGTAAACCGCAAGTTGCCTATGCAGCGGGTAAGGCCGCATTGATGCAATTGACGAAGACGACGGCGGTGCTTTATGCAAATAAAGGGATTCGCTTGAACTGTGTCGTGCCTGGTTTGGTATTTACCCCTCTGGTGAAGCGTTTGGCCGACAAGTATGCTGGCGGTCAGTTTGAAGCTTTTGTAGAGCATCGACACAAGCAGGTGCCTGCGGGCTACATGGGCGATGCGTGGGATGTCGCCAATGCGGTGCTGTTTTTGGCCAGTGACGAAAGCCGCTACATCACCGCACAAAGCATTGTGGTGGATGGCGGCTTGACGGCTGCCACGCGGTAATTGCGGGTCAACGGATCGGATATGTACACACCGAAATTGAGGTTGGAGAATAAGGTTGCGATCATCACGGGCGCAGGATGTGTCGGGCCTGGCTGGGGCAACGGCAGAGCCATGGCGGTGCGTTTCGCGCAGGAGGGTGCCAAGGTCTTCGCGGTCGATATCAGCCTGGAGGCGATGAAAGACACCGAAGACATGATCCGCGAGTTTGGCGGGGAGTTCACGCCATATGTTGCAGATGTCACCCAGGCGGCATCCGTTGAATCCATGGTGCAGGCGTGTCTGGATCGATATGCGGGCATTGATATCCTGGTCAACAACGTGGGGGGGCCCTTGCCGGGAGGTCCGGTGGCCTTGTCTGAAGCCAATTTTGACGCCCAACTGGACCTGAACCTGAAATCCGTGTTTCTGACTTGCAAGCATGTCATTCCGGTGATGGAGCAAAAAGGTTCGGGCTCCATTGTCAACATCGCCTCGATTTCGGGCATTCGGTTCAGTGGTGCGGCCCAGGTGGGCTATGCCGTGTCCAAGGCGGGTGTCATTCAGTTCGGGCGTGTTGTTGGGGTTGAATATGCCAAAAAAGGCATTCGCATCAATTCCATACTGCCTGGCCAATTGCATACCCCCTTGGTGGATGTGGTTCTCGCCAAAACACAAAGCGGCGGCGACGTCGATGCGCTGTTGAAAAAACGTCAAGCGCGCATCCCCATGCCTTTCATGGGTGACGGTTTGGACACCGCCAATGCCGCTCTTTTTCTGGCCTCTGATGAGGCCCGCTTCATCACCGGCACCGAACTGATTGTTGATGGCGGTATGACGGCAAAGTGTGATTGATTTTCAGGAGACCTCCCATGATTCATGGCTTTATCCAAACCACCCCTCGGGCACTGCAACAAGCTGAGGGGCTGTTCATGCGCACTTGGCGGGCTTCACTGGCGCTGGTGACTGTGTCCTGCGGCTTGATGTTGCCCATAGCGCAAGCCGCTGAACCCTTTCCCAGTAAGCCTGTGCAAATCGTGATTCCGTTTGCACCGGGTGATACCGACAACATGATCCGGCCTTTTGCGGATCGGATGGGCGAATTTCTCGGGCAACCCGTGGTGCTGAGTTTCAAGCCAGGCGCGGGCGGGGGGATAGGTGCAGGGACCGTGGCTTTGAGCAAACCCGATGGGTTGACACTCGTGGGCACTTCGCCCGGGTCGATTGTGGTGGTGCCGCTGGCCAACAAGGAGGTCAAATACTCGTTTGAGTCTTTTGAGCCCATTGCCAGTCTTTCTGAAGGCGGCATGATGTTGGTGGTCTCCAAGAATGCACCCTGGAAGACATTGAAAGAGTTGGTTGATTATTCCAAGGCCAATCCTGGGGCCATCAATTACACGACCTCGGGTGCGATGGGCATTACCCACTTGCTGGCTGAAATCTTCAGCAAGGAAGCGGGCATCAAATGGACCCATATTCCCGAAAAAGGCAGTGGTCCTGCCATCACCTCTCTGCTGGGGGGGCATGTCCAGTTGTCTTCAGCTGCTGTCGGCGCTGCACAAGCACAAATCGAGTCGGGCGCATTGAGGCCATTGGCCGTTTTTAGCCTCCAGCGCTTGAAGTCACTGCCGGAAGTTCCAACCCTGCGGGAGCTGGGCTACAAAATTGCAGGGCCGGCCTATTACGGTATCTCGGCCCCCAAAGGGACCCCCAAGGAAGTGATCGATCAAATTTATGCAGCGGCTCAAAAAACCGTCGAAAAATACAACACTCAGATTGCTGGCAACCTGAAGTCCTTTGGAGCTGAAATCAAGTTGTTGAACCCCGCGGACTACAAGCAGTATCTGAAAGATCAGAACGCACTTTTTTCAGAAGGTCTTAAAGGTTTGAATTAACAGTCTACTGTTTAGCCCTTGAAGGAGATTTATTTTGATGCTGCACCGTAGATGGCTTCCCAGGTGGAGCTTGGTTATTTGGCTTCTTTTTTCAATCTGCTCCTGGGCGCAAAGCTATCCCAATAAACCCATTCGCATCATTGTTCCCTTCGGTACCGGAGGCCCAGATTCCGTGGCACGAATGTTGGCAGTACAGTTGGGTACGCAAATGGGGCAATCCTTCGTCATTGATAACAAACCTGGGGCAAACGGGATTTTGGGGGCTGAAGCTTTGTCAAAGGCACCTCCAGATGGTTATACATTCATGGTGACTTCTGCAGGCTTTGCCGCCAATGTGAGCATGCACAAAAAGCTTCCCTTTGACACTGAAAAGGACTTTATCCCCGTTACCAACCTGGTTGAGAATCCAGGTGTTTTTGTTGTAGTGAATCCTGGCCTGGGAGTCAAGAGCCTGCAAGAGTTGTTGGATTTGGCTCGCAAACCCAACAGTAGGTTATCGTTTGGTTCTGCTGGCGTTGGGAACAATCTGCATTTGTCGGGTGAATTTTTCAATGCCAAAGCCGGTACTTCGATTCTGCATATTCCGTACAAAGGTGCTGGGCCTGCGGTAGCTGCCGTGCTATCGGGAGAAACTCAAGTCATGTTTTCGACACCCCCTGCCGTGATGGCGCACATCAAGGCCGGAAAACTGATCGCATTGGCCTACAGCGATGTCAAGCGTCATCCGCAAATGAACGATGTACCCACAGCCATTGAGGCCGGTTTGCCAGCCTTCACTCATCATGGTGGATGGTTTGGAATGTTTGCACCGGCAAATACGCCAGCCGAAATTGTCAACCGCTTGCATCAAGAAGTGCGTACAGCCTTTGCTAACCATCAATTTCGCGACCGCCTGGCTGGATTGGGGGCAGATCCTGTAGGCAACACTCCAGTTGAGTTCAAAGCGTTTGTGAGCGCAGAGATCAAACGCTACGCAGAAATGATTCGATTGGCGAAAATCGAGCCAGAATGAACCGTTCCAGTGAACCATTGCTCTTTTTAACGTGGACTGGCAAGCGATAAGTCATCACTGATAAGCCGCTGAATGGGGACAGGAAAGGCGTGTTGAGCCTGGCACGCCCAGTCATAACGCTGTCATCAACGACACAATTCTTAGACAAGCTGGTGGGTTGGAAGAGTTGTTAAGGCTGACAGATGGGATGCCCAATGATGGGCTGAGGCAAGCAGGCCGCTCAGCGCCGGTTACTTGGGGTGCCGGCGCCCGCCGGTGTGCTCATCCATTTGGTGCGAGACCTCTTGCACCGCGATCTGAACCAGCCGGATCATTTCATGCAGGGCTTCGCGCCGATTGTCAAACACCTGATGCAGGGTAAAGCTGTCAGGAGGCAATTGCTCAAACTCCTGCGCGGTGACGACCCGGTGAAGCTTGTCGCGTTCAATCAGATACCAGAGCGTGCCGATGTCCATGGTGCAAGTTCAGAGGGTGGAAATAAGGTCAGGGCTGGCCGCCACTGAGGAAATACTTTTTGAAGTCCTTGAGTAAGCCTTCCCGGGACTGCGGCAACAGCTCGGACAAGGGGGGGCGAACCCGTAGCCAGTCGGCGTCGTGGTATTGAATGGACATCAGGTACTTGAGGGCAGGCACCTCGGGCATGCCCAACAGCATGCGCGCCAGGTGCAATAAGGGACCATCGTCTGTTCCGATGGCGTTGCCTGCGACCGACAGCTTGGCTGCGGCTGGCGATGAGACCAAGCTGGTGATCACGGTGGGGATCAAGTTGGCCCAACTCGAAATACTGGTGTGCAAGCCTATCTTGCTCAATGCAACGGCTTGCAACTCATCGTTCGTGTAGACCGGGAGTTGGGCCGAATACAGTCGAAGCCAGTCCTGCATGTGTGAAGCGTTGCGCGTCTGGTCAAGCAGGCCAACGAAGGCACCTGGGTGTTGGCGGACCACCTCTTTTACCACATACGGCTTGAGATCTGGGGCACCGGCTCGGTAAGGAGACGCCATGTACAAATGCGTCGTGACGCCTTTGGCGAGATCAGCCACTTGGTTGAAAAATTGCGTCAACCCTTCTTGCGTGGGTTCGTCTTCTGATCGGGGAGGGCGCACGATGCAGCCTCGCAGGCCCATGGCATTGGCTTGCCGAATGACCTCCACGGTTTCAGCCACGCTGGAGAACCCAGCATGCATCACTATGTCGCGCCCCGAGATCCCATGGGTGGTGAGCTGCTTGACCGCCTCCAGCCGTTCCTTGGCGCTGAACGAGAGGCCCTCACCCGCAGGCCCGAACAGCACCACGCCCTGGATACCCTTGACGGCCAGGGTGCGGATGTGGGTGATCAGTTTGCCGTGATGAAGGGTAAGGTCCTGGTGCAGGGGCATCAAGACATCTACCCACACACCTTGAAGACCGCTGGAACCTGTTGTCATGTCAGCCACTTCTCCTGCTTGAAGCGCATCTGCGAAAAAAACCCAGACTCAGGCCCTTGGGGCGGAGCGTAACTCGTGAGCCATGATCACATGAAAGGTCGTTGTGTGTCAACGCCGCCAGATCCTGCCGGTTCATTTGTATATCTCTAACTCCATCACGACAGACAAATGTTCATCGGCAATTCCAAGTCATTCTGTGTAAAATTAACCCTGTTGGGGGGGTAGCTCAGCTGGGAGAGCGTCGCGTTCGCAATGCGAAGGTCGGGAGTTCGATCCTCCTCCTCTCCACCACAGATATTCAAGGGTCCGGATGCTCCTCCTGACCCTTTTTTCATGGTCTGATCAAGAGGCCCTGGACTCTGGTTCTTTGTGAGGTATCTGGGGGGGATCCCCATCACTGCGTTAGACATCGCACAGATTGACTTCAGCACAAGTTCCATCATGAACGCCTATCTTTGACGAAGGGGGGCTCCATGAGAGAGCGGTATCAATTTCTGAACGTGCTGACGACGGCGTTCATGGCAGGCATGGCGGGATCTGCATCTCCTCACAAGCAGGAACGTGTGAAGGTGTCTGTGGACGACAGCATCATCACCTCCAAGGTGAAGGCGGCCCTGCTCCACGAGCCTGCCCTCATAAATTGCAAGATCGGTGTTTTGACCCACGAGGGTCAAGTCCGGTTGAGTGGGTTGCTTCGCTCAAAGGCCGCCATGGACAAGGCCATGCAGACGGCTCGCCAAGTCGGTGGTGTTGTGTCGGTCAGAAACGACATGCACTTGTCTTGATTGCCGGGGAGATCGTGGTGTAATCCCGCATATGTGCTAGTCAATAGTTGCAGGAGTTGATCTATGTTTCGCGATCTCACCACGAATTTCAAAATGCTGGCAGTTGCTTGCACTCTCGGTGCATATTCACTTGGCGTGATGGCCGCTGATCCCCCCAAAGACCCTGCGGTCAAGAAGTCGGATGCTGGCATTTGCCATGATGCCAGCAGCAGTTCTTACGGCAACACCAAAAAATTCACGGCTTTCAATTCTCTGGATGAATGCGTCAAGAGTGGTGGGAAACTGCCCGCTGGCAAAACCCTGCCCGTTGCCGAAGTGGTGAAAAAGTCTGATTCAGGCATTTGTCACGACAAGAGCAGCTCTTATTACGAACAGACCAAGAAGTTCACCGAGTTCAAAAGTCTGGACGAGTGCCTGAAAAGCGGTGGAAAGTTGCCCAAGAAGTGACACCCCACAGCCCAAGAGTGTCTAGCGACATTTTGGGCAATGATGGCGGTTTCCGTTCTGTCAGTGGATGTCGTCAGTAGAGCCAGCGTGCCGGGACCATGACGATCTGCGGGAACAACACCATCAGGAACATGACCAGGAACTGAACCGCCATGAAGGGCAGCACGCCCAGGGTCACTTCGTCCATGCGCATGCGACCCACACCGGCGACCACGTTGAGCACTGTTCCCACAGGCGGAGTGACCAGACCGATCGAGTTGTTGATGATGAACATCACGCCAAAGTAGACCGGGTCGATGCCTGCGGCCTTGACGATGGGCATCAGCACCGGTGTGAGGATCAGGATGGTGGGTGTCATGTCCATTGCTGTGCCCACCACCATGCACAACACCATGATGGCGATCATCAGCAGGGTCGGTTTGTCCAGCAAGGGGCGCAACAAATCGACCACTTGAGCGGGCAGGTTGGCGACGGTGATCAACCAGGCCGACACCATGGCGGCGGCCACCAGGAACATGATGACGGCTGTGGTCGCTGCGGCGCCTTCAAACACCTGATAGAGCTGTTTCCAGCTGAGCTCGCGGTAGATCACCATGGCCACGAAGAGCGCATAGACAGCAGCCACCACAGCCGCTTCGGTCGGGGTGAAGACACCCATGCGCAGCCCCACCAGAATGATCACCGGCAGCATCAGGGCCCAGCCAGCGCTTTTCATGGCAGCAAAAATTTCTCCAGGGCTGCGACGTGGCGGGGTGTCGAGTTGTTCCTTGCGGGTCATCCACCACCAGGTTAGCCACAAGCCGGCGCTCAGCACGATGCCGGGGAAAATACCCGCCAAAAACAGTTTGCTGATGGACACGTTGGCCGCTACGCCAAAGATGACGAAGCCAATGGAGGGCGGGATGATGGGCCCAATGACGCCACAGGCGGCAATCAAGCCTCCACTGCGCGCTTTGTCATGGCCTGCCTTCACCATCATGGGTAGCAAAAGCGCCGTCAGGGCAGCGGCATCCGCCACGGCTGAACCGGACAAGGCCGAGAGCAGACAGGCCGCCACGATGGTGACATAGCCCAAGCCGCCACGGATGTGTCCCACCAAAGCCATGGCGAAGTCAACGATGCGCCGCGACAAGCCGCCCGTGTTCATGACTTCGCCGGCGAGCATGAAGAATGGGACAGCCAGCAGAGGGAAACTGTTGGCACCTTCAATCACGTTGAGCGCCATGATTTGCGCTTCAAACATGTTCATGTGCCACATCAGGGCAGCGCCCGATAACAACAGCGAGTAGGCAATGGGCACTCCCAGTGCCATCGCACCCAATAAGGCGCCAACAAATACGAGGATGGTCATGGCAGGATTCCTGTGCTTACTTCAAGGGTGCCGGCGCATCCACCGGCTCTTCTTCGGATTCGCGGACACCGATCAACTCATCCTCGGACAATTGGCCTGAAGCCAGGCGCCACAACTGTTGCAGCAGGATGATGGCTCCAGAGACGGCCAGCACCATGCCGCACAGGTAAAAATAACCCATGGAGACTTCCATCACGGCGCTGGTGGTTTCCCAGTTGATCTTGACTTGGTCCAGCGCGCCCTTGAAGAGCAGCCAGCACACCAGGAGCATGAGCAAATGCGCCACCACAAAACAGAATTTTTTACCGCCAATGGACAGTCGTGAGACGAGGGTGTCCGAGCCCAGGTGCGTGCCTTCCTTCATGGCCACGATGGCCCCCATGAAGGTGATCCAGACAAACAGCCAGCGCGACAGCTCCTCAGAGACGGTGATGCCGGTGTTGAAACCGTAGCGCAACACCACGTTACCAAACACCAGCACCACCATGATGGCGAGCGAGACCACCATCGCGAACCGGATGGCGCGGCAATAAAGATCAATGATTCGTGTCAGCATAGGTGTTCACCACTGTGGATCGTGATGAGTGAAAATGTACCGAATGGTTAATTTCAACAACCAAGGGTAAACACTTAATATGAATTGGAATAATGCACTAGCTGATATTCGAAATTCATATGCATTGAATCATCCCGTTGCCGGGATGACTGGGCCGGTCCACCTCAGACCGTGATGGCTTCATCTGCCAGGGCACTTTGGACCCCGGCACGCTGGAGCATGCGGTTTTTGAAAGCTGTGTAGTGTTTCAATTCGGCCACAGGCAATTCCCGGCGATGCCCCCAGACATAAAACACCAGGGCGTAGGGGTCGAGCACGGAGTACGAACCCGCCAGCCATTCGCGTTGCGCGTACAAGGCGTCAATTTGTTGCAGGTACTGGACAAAGGTTTTCTTGCCCATGGCCTGAATGCCGGGGAACGCGCTGGTGTCTTCGGTGTACCGCTCTGGACGGCCGATGTGGGCATTGGCCGGGTGGACGCTGGATGCAAAAAAACCGATCATCGAAAGTGCTTGCGCTTCCTGTTGCAGTTCGGTGGGCCACAGGCCAAAGCGTTTGCCGAGGTAGGGCAGGATGGCGGTGTTTTCACTCAAATGTGACCCGTCGTCCAAGGTCAGCGCCGGCACGCGGCCCAGCGGATGGATCTTGAGGTAATCGCTGGTTTTTTGTTCACCTTTGGCCAGGTTCATTCGATGCGCCGTGTAAGGCTGGCCGCTTTCCTCCAGAACAATGTGTGCGGCCATAGAGCAGGCCCCAGGGGCGTAATACAAAGTCAGCATGATGGTCTCCGTTGGTTGTGTTGTGATGGGAATAGGGGGGGGAATAGGGGGGAACTAGAGGCGGCTTTCCTGCAGCTTGACCAAGGCATAGACGGTCTGGTGAGTGGGCGTTGGGATTCCGTGTTGTTGTCCCAGTTGCACCAGCCAGCCATTCAGATGGTCGATTTCGGTGTGTTTGCCGCGCGCCAGGTCTTGCGCCGTCGACGAGCGTTGCCCAGCCATCGAGCGGTTGATGCCATCGAGCTGCGCTTTGACGAACTCGGGTGCGTAGTGCACCCCTTCGGCAGCGGCCACTTGCAGGAATTCCTGGGTCAATTGGTCCATGAGTTGTCGCACTTCAGGCACCTGCACCATACGGCCATATTCGATCTGGCCGATGGCCGACACCGCGTTGTAAACACAGTTGATCAAAAACTTGAACCAGAGGGCATCCTTCACCCGGTCCGACACTTCGCACGGAATGCCGGCCGCATCCAACAACGCAGCCAGTGATTGCAAAGTGGCCTGGTGTTGGCCTGAAGCGGGCATTTCACCAATCACGAGCTCGCCGCGCCCGTTGTGCTTGAGATGACCGGGTCCTGCCATGGCGGTCGCCACATAAACGACCGCCGGGAAGATGCGTTGCGACAAGTGCTGTTGCAGCCGCGGGACATTGTCAACCCCATTTTGCAGGCTCAGCACCACGGTCTGAGGGGCCAAGAGGGGCTGTAATTGCTGGCCGACGATCTCAGTGTCTGGCGACTTGACGCACAGCAGAATGAGGTCGGCATGGGCGGCGGTGGCGATATCGGTGCTGGCTTTGACCGGCACGTGCTCTTGAAAGCTCAAGCACTCCATGAACAGTCCCCGTGCCTGCATGGCGTCGACATGTTGAGGACGGGCGATGAAGGTCACATCGGCACCATGGCGGGCCAACATGCCGCCAAAGTAGCAACCGACCGCGCCGGCACCGACGACCGCGATTTTGGAGGAGGAGAAAGTTGTCATGACAGGGGCTGACTCACCAACGAAGGAGGGCATCCAAGCGCTCCTATTAAAAATGCGATCCTACTCCAGCCCCTGAGATCTCGCAGTCCTTTGATACCGCTCAACTTGTCGCGAATGCGCTTGGGTATGCTGTAGCATCATCCCTGAATTTTTCGGAGCCCCTCATGAGTGATACCTTGGCCCCTGTTCATGCGCGCCACGCGACCCTGGCCTGGTCCGATGCCTTGCGTCTGGATCTCGATTTCATGGATGACACCCACCATGAGTTTGTGGAGTTGTTGGCGGCGGTCGAGTTGTCAGAGGACGACGAATTGTTGGACCGCTTCAGCGCGCTGATCGACCACACCGACGATCATTTCGGCAGTGAGGATCGCTGGATGCAGGCCACGCAGTTTGCGTCCAGCAACTGCCACAGCATGCAGCACAACGTGATATTGCAGGTTTTGCGCGAGGCCCTCAGGCGAGGTCGCGAAGGCGATTTGCCCTTGGTGCGAGACCTGTCCCGCGAGTTGGGGGTTTGGTTCCCGCAACATGCACAAAGCATGGATGCCGCACTGGCATTGCACTTGCGCCGTGTGGGTTTCGATCCCGTCACCGGTGTCGTGCATCAGCCCGATGCCTTGCCCGAAGGGCAAATCCACGGTTGTGGCGGATCCTCCTGTTCATCCTGAACCGGTACTGTTTACAGGCCCGGTGGAATGCCCAAGCTGTCACCAGGCCCCAGGGCTCGTTGCATCATCACGGTGTCCAGCCAACGGCCATGTTTCCAGCCGGTGGAGCGCAGCACGCCCGCAGGCTCGAAACCGAGTGAGGCATGCAAGGCGATGGAGCCATGGTTGGCCGAATCGCCGATGACGGCCACCATTTGACGCATACCTGCAGCCTCACAGCGTTGCACCAATTCCTGCAGGAGGGCGCGACCGATGCCTTGGCCCAGATACCGGGCATCCACATACACAGAGTCTTCCACCGAAAAGCGGTAGGCTGGCCGGGGTCTAAAGACATTGGCGTAGGCGTAGCCAACCACCTCGGTGCCTTGTTGCGCCACCAGATAAGGCAGTTGGCGGGAGAGCACATCTTCCCGGCGTCGTCGCATCTCTGTCTCATCGGGCGGTTCGATCTCAAAACTGCCCGAACCCTGCAACACATGATGGGTATAAATCCGTGTGATGGCCGGTAGATCGGCGTCGATGCTGGAGCGAATGGTCGTCATGGCCAAGAGATCATAGCGGTCTCATGCATGACGGACGGTGTCGACCTTGACTGACTGCCGCAGGGGAATTCAGGCAAAATCCCTTCAATGCTTTTCATTTTGCGCAACCCCCTGGTGCTGGTCGCCGTGATGCTGGCCTGATGCGACACCCTTTGGTCATCTTCATGTGCCTGGGGCAAATCGGCAATCTGCTGCCCCACGTGGTGGTGCCAGCGGTGATGACGGCCCATCTCATGCCTTTGTGGGGTTTGAGCAATGCCCAGGGTGGGCTGCTGGCTGCGGCTTATGCGGCGGGCTACATGCTGGCGGTGCCGCTGTTGAGTTCGCTCACCGACCGCTGGGATGCCCGCATCATCTTGCTTTGGGGGTCACTCTTCAGTGCCCTGGCCACGATGGCTTTTGGTTTCTTCGCCCATGACATGCTGACAGCCACTCTGTGGTGGTCCTTGGCGGGCATAGGTTTCGCCGGTGCTTACATGCCAGGGCTTCGGGCCTTGACCGACCGCTTGAAGGCGGGGGATGTGTCGCGCAGCGTGACCCTCTACACCTCCAGTTATTCACTCGGGGTTGGGCTGTCGTTTCTGGTTTCTCAATGGGTGGCAGATCATCTGGATTGGCGCTGGTCGTTTTATCTCACCGGGCTGGGGCCGCTGCTGATGGTGGCGGTGGCGGCCACGATGAAGTCCGTTCCCCCACCGCCCCCGAGCGGGCATTTGCTGGACTTTCGCCCAGTGCTGCGCAACCGGACCACCTTGGGCTATATCCTCTGCTACGGTGCGCATTGCTTCGAGCTTTACGGCATGCGTACCTGGATCGTAGCCTTCTGGACGTTTGTGGCGCAGCGACAGGCCGAGCAGCCTTGGCTGAACCCGCTGGAGGTCAGCGTGCTGGTGACCCTGCTGGCCATGCCCGCCAGTATTTTGGGCAACGAACTGTCATTGCGCTATGGGCGCCACCGCTCCATCACCTGGATTCAAGTGTTGTCGGCTCTTGTGGCGCTGGCGATTGGCTGGTGGGCCGATGCGCCTGCCTGGGTGCTGCTGGTTCTGATTCTGTTGTATGCCGTGACCGTGCCTGCTGATTCGGGGTCCATCACCTCGGGCATGAGTGCCAGTGCCGACCCCCGGTTTCGGGGTGTGACGCTGGCCATGCACTCGACCGTGGGTTTTGGTCTGTCGGCTCTGGCGGGCTGGTTGGTCGGGGTGTCACTGGACGCTTTTGGCGGCGCCCAGGAGCCCGGGGCATGGGCGGCAGGCTTCACCGTGCTGGCCTTGGGTGTGTTGTGCGGTCCCCTGGTGTTGTGGTGGTCACGTCGCTCAGAGGTTGGCCACTGAGGCCTTGATCCATGCCCTCGAGCGACCCCCACATTCAACGTCAACGCCGCATCGGCATTGTCTGGATCAGCTTTGCCACGATGATGTTTGCCACGCTGGACTCCAGCGCCAAGTGGTTGGTGCTTTCTTTCCCGGTGATGCAAGTCATCTGGATGCGCTTTTTCGTTCACACCGTGTTGACGGCGGCCCTTCTGGGGCCCCGGGTGGGCAAAAAGCTGTACCAGGTGCAGAACCCCAAACTGCAATTACTGCGGGGTTTGATGCTGACCTGCATGACCGCCATGAATTTTTGGGCCTTGCAGTATTTGCAGTTGGCTGAGACCGGTGCCATTCAATTCTCGGTGCCGATCTTGATTGCGCTGATCAGCGTTTGGCATTTGGGCGAACACCAGACACCGGCACGCTGGCTGGCGATTGCCACTGGATTTGTCGGCGTATTGATCATCATTCGTCCGGGCAGCCATGCGTTTCATCCCGCTATTTTGTTGAGCTTGGGCAACGCGGTGATGTATGCCATCTTCAACATGCTGACCAGGCACCTGGGCGCACAAGACCATCCGGCGGCCACCCAATGGATTTCCGCCTTGGTGCCCACGGTGGTGCTAACGCCCTTTGCCTTTTTGCATTGGCAGACCCCCCATGACTGGGTGTCCTGGACCTTTATTCTGCTGGCGGGTTTGTGCGGCGGTCTGGGGCATTTTGCGTCGGCCATGGCGCATCGGTACGGGAGTGCCGCGGTGTTGGGGCCCTTTCTTTATCAACAGATCATTTACATGACGGGCTTTGGTTGGTTGATGTTTGACCAAATTCCCGATCCCATGGTGGTGACGGGCGCGCTGTTGGTGGTGGCCAGTGGCCTGTTCCTGTTGCGGCAAGAGTTTCGTCCCACCGTCCCCTGAGAGAGACAAAAGGCATTGACATGAAAATTTTGATCGTAGGAGCAGGCGGCATTGGGGGGTACTTTGGCGCGCATTTGATTCGCGCCGGCGCGGACATCACTTTTTTGCTGCGCGATCAGCGTAAACGACTGATCGACGAGCAAGGCTTGACGATCGAAACGCCCCAAGAGCAGTTCACGGTGCAGCCCGCCACCGTCAGTGCCGCCACGCTACGACCCGAATACGACCTCATTGTTCTGGCCCCCAAGGCCTACGATCTGGAGGACACGCTCAAGAGCGTGGCAGGCGCTTCATCGCGCGGGTTCATCCTGCCCCTGCTCAACGGACTGGACCACATGGATGTGCTGGATCAGCGGTTCGGGCGTGAGCGGGTGCTGGGTGGGGTGGCGCATGTCGCCGCCATGATCACCCCGACAGGATCGGTCAAACGGCTGACCGATCTGCACATGATCACCGTCGGGGCCCGACATGCGGAGCAAGAGGCCGTGGCCAAAGCTTTTTTCGAGCTGGGTCAAAAAGCGGTTTTCGACGCGGTCTACAGCGACAACATCATCCAGTCCCTGTGGGATAAGTGGGTGTTTTTGGCCTCGCTCGCCGCCATGACCACCTTGTGTCACACCTCGGTTGGAAACATTGTGGCCACTCCTTTTGGCAAGGAGCTCAACTTGCAAACGTACCAGGAATGCTGCCAGGTGGCCGAGCGTTGTGGCTTTGCCATTGCCGCCGGGACTCAAGCCAAGGCACAGCACACCCTGACACTGGAGGGCTCGCCCTTCACGGCCTCTATGTTGCGTGACATGGCCTCTGGGCAACGCACTGAGCATGAGCATATTTTGGGGGGCATGATCCGGCGCGGTGAAGCCCATGGCTTGGCCTGCACATTGCTCAAGGCCGCATACACCCACATCGTGGTGACACGCAGCTGATATTGGCGGCGGGCCCCCGTTCTGGCGGAACGGCCCGCGGCTCAGGTCAGTCGAGCTGGGCGCCGGAGTCTTTGACGATCTTGGACCAGCGGGTGAGGTCGGACTTCAACAAGGCGGCCAGTTGTTCCGGGGTGCTCGGGGTGACTTCTGCCCCCAGGGCATTGAAACGTTCCTTGATTTCCGGGGCTTGCAGCAATTTCACGATTTCCTGCTGCAATTTATTCACGATCTCTTTGGGGGTGCCGGCTGGTGCAAATAGTCCGTACCAGGCGTTCGCGTGTAAGCCAGGAACGCTTTCGGCCAGGGTCGGCATTTCGGGGGCCAGGGATGTACGCTGTTCGGTGGCGGCGGCAATGACGCGCAGCTGTCCACTCTTGACGAACGGCATCACACCCGGAAAGCTGCCAAAGGTCATGGAGCACAAACCCGAAATCACATCGGTCGCTGCTGCCGCCGCGCCTTTGTAGGGCACATGCACGATGTCGATGTTAGCGGTGGACTTGAGCATTTCCCCCAGCAAGTGGTTGACGGTGCCGTTGCCTGCCGAGGCATAGGTGAGCTTGCCAGGATCAGCTTTGGCCAGGGCAATCAACTCTTTGATGTTCTTGGCCGGGAAATTGGGCGCGACTGCCAGCAGGTAGGGGGCTGTTGCCACCACCATGATGGGTTCGAAGTCCTTGATGGGGTCGAAGGGCACCTTTTTGTAAAGCGACGGGTTGATGGTTTGAGCGCTTTGCGCCGTGATCATCAGGGTGTAGCCATCCTTGGGGGCGCGGGCCACCAAAGCGGTGCCCACATTGCCGCCGGCACCGGGCTTGTTTTCAACCACCACGGGTTGCCCCAGGGCAACCGCCAGGCGCTGCGCCAAGGCTCGGCCAATGATGTCATTGGCACCGCCCGGTGCCTGAGGAATCACGAGCGTGACGGGCTTGGAGGGGTAAGGATCGGCCGCCCACGCAGTGGACACACCGAAGGCGAGCAACACAGAGGCAATGAAGGAGCGCATAGACATGATGGAGTAGAAGAGAGAGTGAAACAGATGAAGAAGTGAGTTCAGTCCTGACGAGCGATCACCGCGTGGGTCTGGCCGTGTACCGTCATCTCGCCTTTGAATTGGCCATTATCGAGAAACATGCGCACGCTGTGCAAGCTATCGTCCTTACCCACATACTGGAACCTCAGCTCCCCTGCACGCAGGCGTGCACCCAGCAAGACCTGGGGATTTCCCTGGAGGTGCATGTGCCCCCCGATGTTCTGGAAGCGTTGGGTCAGCGTGAAACGCCCCAGGAGTTGACCTTGCGCATCACGCAAACTCCATCGACCCGCCACCTGTGCCGGCACAATCCACAGAAAGGCCCGTTCGCGGGGGAGCTCGATGGTTTGATCCGGCTCCCAGTCTGCCATGTCAAAGTCGTGCGAGACCAGACGGGTGCCGGGCTTCATTTGCAACAAGGTGGGACGCAACTGCAAATTGATCTCAGGCAGCAAATACATGGTGACCACCGTTGCCCGGCTGAAGTCTTCTTGAAACAGATCGCCCTGGATGATCCTGACGCGGTCTGACAGCCCGGCTTGTTGCACATTCCTTTGTGCAAAGTCTGCCAGTTTGGCGTTGTATTCAATACCGATCGACCGAGCACCGTAGTCTCTGGCGGCCATGATCGGGATGATGCCGTCACCCGCGCCCAGGTCCACCACCAGATCCTGCGGTCCCACCTGCGCGACTTTCATCATCTGATGAACCAATTCGGGCGAGGTTGGCAGCCACATGACATCTTTGCCCATTTGACCTCGCTGGGGTTGATAGCTGGGCGATGCCGGTGCGGCACAGCCCTGCAACAGGCCGATGCACAACCCCAGACACAGACAGGTGAACCAACGACCTAATGTCGTTGCATAGGGCAGGCAGAAGAGAGAAGTGCGGTCAGATGACATGGGCAAGGCCGGTATGAGAATAAAACCACCGAACCGATCGATCGGTTCGCTATCATCCCGACATTGTGCGGGATGCGGACCATTCTGACATTCACCCAGGAGATACCATGAGTCATCGTTTATGGCGACGCGGCCTGACTTGCCTGTTGGGGTGGACCCTGGCTTGCCCAGCGCTCCTCCAGGCTCAAGACATTCCACTGCGCAAGCCCCTGACCCTGGTAGTGGGCTTTGCGGCAGGGGGGGCTGCGGACACCGCCGCGCGCATCATCGCCCGCAAACTGGGTGAAAACCTGGGGCAATCGGTGCTGATTGACAACCGGGCCGGAGCGGGCGGCAACATCGCCCATCAATACACCGCTCAAGGCCCCGCCGACGGCAGCCTCATCTTGTTTGGGTCAGTCGGGCCATTGACCATTGCCCCTCATTTGATGAAGCTGCCTTATGACCCACTCAAAGACTTGGCGCCATTGACCATGGGGGTCAATTTTCCCAATGTGCTGGTGGTCAATGCCGATCTCAAAATCCACAGCTTCCCTGAGTTTGTGGCCTATGCCAAGGCCCATCCCGGTAAACTGGACTTTGCCTCCACCGGACCAGGGTCTGCCTCGCACCTGGCCGGGGAATTGCTGAACGAAGTAGCAGGCATTGACACTTTGCATGTGCCCTACAAGGGTGGGGCACCGGCCATGCAGGACTTGATCGCTGGTCGTGTGGCGTCTTACTACTCCACCTTGTCCACAGCCTTGCCTTACATCGAGAACGGCAAGCTCATTCCGTTGGCCAGCACGGGGCCTCAACGCTTGCCCGCCTTGCCAAAAGTGCCGACGATTGCCGAGTCGGGCTACCCTGGGTTCAGCGCCACCAATTGGTATGCTTTCGTGGCGTCGGCCAAGGTGCCCAAACCCATTCTGGATCGTTGGCAGGCCGAGCTGGTTCGCGTGTTGAAGTCGCCCGACGTCGTCGAAGCCCTCAACAAGCATGGACTGACTCCTCTGCCCATGACGCGTGATGAACTGGGGCGCTATATCGCCTCAGAGTACGCCACTTGGGGGCGTGTCATCCGGGAGCGCAAAATCGTCTCCGATTGAGCGCCCGATCCCTTGCTGTTATTTGATCGGGACGGCCTTGCTGGCCAGGCTACCCGCACTGGATGCAGCCACGCCCAGCACGGCTTCGGTCGCGGTGCTGGCTGCAATCTCCAGGTCTCCGCTGGGTTGACCACCACAATGCTCCGCCATGGCGGACGCCTCTCGTTTGTCAGCCAGCCCCAACCCCACGTTGGCGACCAGTAAAGGCACTGCGGTGATCGGGCCACCGACCCACAACACCACGGGGCTGCCGACCAAGCGTGCGTATTTGATATCTTGATGAATCCAGGATTGTGAGCGCAGCTGTCGACAGGATGCGCTGCGGTATTGCGGATGCTCGCTGTCCAAGGCTTGGGCCGTCAGGGTGGTTTGACTGGCGCAGCCGGCAAGCATGACGCTGAAGAGGACAGTTATCAATAAACGGATCGAGATCACAACCTGTGTATGTATCTGCAATGGTGTGCGATATTGTCTGATTCGGCATTGTCCGTCAACCCGTTGACTCGGAGCGTCAGCAGTCGCCTGTTACACTCGACAGGTGGCTTTATTCGCGAACTTCGCGCAAGCCCGAGTGGTGAAATTGGTAGACACAGCGGACTTAAAATCCGCCGCTTTCCAGAAATGGGGCGTACCGGTTCGATTCCGGTCTCGGGCACCAGGTGTTTTCTGGCGCGTTGCGCAACATTGCAATTCGGCGCCCTGTCATATACTTGTCGGCAACAGCCACAAGGCACCTCCAGTCCATTCCCCATGCCTCGATACAACGCCTCCTACGAAATCCATGTGCATGGTGAGGTGCCATTGCGCAGCGAGGTCACATTCGAGCAGTTGCAAGAGGCGACCAAGCCCTTGTGGTCCTACGCGGGTGCGTCCTCCCTGACCGATGGGGCGACCAGTGCTTATCCCGAAGAACCCGGTATTCGCTTTGATCCTCAGGAGCACTTGTTGCAACTGTGCTGGACCGTGTCGGGCGATGAGGATTTTCGCCAGCAACTGGACGATTTATGCATGGCGTTGAACGAATTGGCCGATGCCGGTGCCGCGCTTGAAGTGACCTTTTATGACGCTGATTTTGATGAAGAAGATGAGGCTTCCGGCCGCGATTCGCGCGATGATTTCCTGATGTTGTTCGTCGGCCCCACGCCAGCGGCCATCATGCAAATCCAGCGCGACATGCTGGTGGAGGACGTCGTCCACATGATGGAGCGGCACTTTGACGCCTCCGAACTGTCTGGCGTCGTGACCGAGATTGACAAGCTGTTTTCAGAGCGCTTTGACCAGTTGGTCAACTCACTCGAAATCGGTCGCCCACCGCGGGGCGGCGGCGGTGGCCACGGGGGTGGTCATGGCGGAGGCCGAAAGCCCCGCCACCTCCACTGATCAACCGGCCTGAATTCCAATTCCCTTGAATTCGCCCGAGGCAATGCGGCTTTGCCACTGCTCAGGCCCCGTGATGTGCACGCTGGTTCCCCCAGCATCGACCGCGACCGTGACCGGCATGTCCACCACATCAAACTCATAAATGGCTTCCATGCCTAGGTCGGCAAAGCCCACCACCTTGGCGGTTTTGATCGCTTTGCTCACCAAATAAGCCGCTCCACCCACCGCCATCAAGTAGGCGCTTTTGTGTTTGCGAATGGCTTCAATGGCAGCAGGGCCGCGCTCGGCCTTGCCGATCATGGCGATCAAGCCGGTTTGACCCAGCATCATCTCCGTGAATTTATCCATGCGGGTCGCCGTGGTCGGGCCGGCCGGGCCCACGGCTTCCTCGCGAACCGGATCGACCGGGCCGACGTAGTAGATCACGCGGTTGGTGAAGTCCACGGGCAGCTGCTCACCCTTGGCCAGCATGTCCTGAATACGCTTGTGGGCAGCATCGCGACCGGTCAGCATTTTGCCGTTCAACAGCAGCGTGTCGCCCGGCTTCCAGCTGGCCACTTCGGCCTGGGTTAATTGGTCCAGGTTGACGCGCTTGCTCTTTTGCGTGTCGGGTGTCCAGCTGACGTTGGGCCACAGGTCCAGGGACGGTGGGGTGAGATACACGGGGCCTGAGCCGTCCATCACGAAGTGGGCGTGACGGGTGGCGGCACAGTTGGGGATCATGGCCACGGGTTTGCTGGCTGCATGGGTGGGGTACATCTTGATTTTGACGTCGAGCACCGTGGTGAGCCCCCCCAGACCCTGGGCACCAATGCCCAAGGCGTTGACTTTTTCATACAGCTCCAGGCGGAGGTTTTCCACTTGTGTGAGCGTTTCACCGCGTGAGGACTTGGCCTGCAGCTCGTACATGTCCAGATCGTCCATCAGGCTTTCCTTGGCCATGAGCACGGCTTTCTCGGCGGTTCCACCAATGCCAATGCCCAGCATGCCGGGCGGACACCAGCCAGCGCCCATGGTGGGCACAGTTTTCAAGACCCAATCGACCACGCTGTCGCTGGGGTTGAGCATGACCATTTTGGATTTGTTTTCGCTCCCACCACCTTTGGCCGCCACCGTCACTTCCAGTGTGTCGCCGGCGACGATTTCCGTGAAGATGACGGCAGGGGTGTTGTCCTTGGTGTTCTTGCGCAGGAACTGGGGGTCGTCAACGACCGAGGCGCGCAGCATGTTGTCGGGGTGGTTGTAGCCCTGGCGAACGCCCTCATTGATGGCATCTTCCAGCGAACCGGTGAAATTCTCCAGGCGAACACCCATGCCAATTTTCAGGAACACGTTGACGATGCCGGTGTCCTGGCAGATGGGGCGGTGACCGGTGGCGCTCATCTTGCTGTTGGTCAGGATTTGCGCAATCGCGTCCTTGGCTGCCGGGGACTGCTCGCGCTCATAGGCTCGTGCCAAGTGGGCGATGTAGTCGCTGGGGTGGTAGTAGCTGATGTATTGCAGGGCGGCAGCAACAGATTCGATAAGGTCGTTTTGACGGATGGTGGTCATGTCATGAAAGCGCAAAGCGCGGGAGGGATGGAGGGGAGGAAAGTGGTCAAAGAAGCGTTTCAGTGCTCATGGGACCCGGGCGGATGCAACAAGCGATCGGCGTAGGCGATGGCCAGAGCACTGACCAGGAAGGTGATGTGAATGATGGTCTGCCACATCAAGACCTTGACCTCGTAATTGCCGGCATTGATGAAGGTCTTGAGCAGATGGATGGAGGAGATGCCAATGATGGCGGTGGCCAGTTTGACCTTGAGCACCGAGGCGTTGACGTGGTTGAGCCACTCGGGTTGGTCCGGATGGTCCTCCAGGTACATGCGCGAGACGAAGGTTTCGTAGCCGCCGACAATGACCATGATCAACAGGTTGGAGATCATGACCACATCGATCAGGGCCAGCACCACCAGCATGATGATGGTTTCGTTCAGCGCGGTGATGGGCGCATCCGACTTGTAGCCAATGCTGCCAACCAGGGCTTGCAGCGCATGGTCGTTGCCAAAAGCCGCTTCCAGCAGGTGAATGAGTTCAACCCAGAAATGGTAGACGTACACTGCCTGAGCCGCAATCAGGCCCAGGGAGAGGGGAAGCTGCAGCCAGCGGCTGGCAAAGATCACCTTGGGCAAAGAACCGGTCTTGGGGGGGGGAGGGGGCGCAGTGGGTTTATCCATGGGGTGGCTCGGTTGCAATGGGGCTGATTTTAGGGAAGAAACCTAAGGGATATTGCCCGGTGGTGGCCGTAAGCTTGGTGTTCGTCAGTGGCTTGTAAGAGCCCAGGGCGACAGTCCCGCTGTTCAAAGATTCATATTTCCCGAGGAGACCCCCAGATGAGCACCCCCGAGACCGCCACCGCGCTTTACGCGCCCCCCGCAGCCTTTGCCCAGCAGGCAGCCGTGTCTGGCTTTGCGGCCTACGAAGCCCTGTGTAAGAAGGCCGAGCAGGATTACGAGGGCTTTTGGGCCGAGCAGGCGCGGCGCCTCATCGCGTGGAAGAAGCCGTTCACCCAGGTGCTGAATGAAAGTCAGTCGCCCTTTTTCAAGTGGTTTGAAGACGGCACCTTGAATGCCTCGTACAACTGTCTGGACCGCAACGTCGAGCGGGGCCTGGGCGACAAAACGGCCATCATCTTTGAAGCCGATGACGGCGAAGTGACGCGCATAACTTATTCGCAATTGCTGGCCAAGACTTGTCAGTACGCCAACGCACTCAAGTCCATCGGCATCCGCAAGGGCGATCGGGTGGTCATTTACATCTCCATGTCGATCGAAGGCGTGGCCGCCATGCAAGCCTGTGCCCGTATCGGCGCCACCCATTCCGTGGTGTTTGGCGGCTTCTCCGCCCAGTCGCTGCGCGACCGCATTGAAGACACCGGTGCGAAGGCCATCATCACCGCCGATCATCAGGTGCGAGGCGGCAAGCAGTTGCCCCTGAAATCGATTGTGGACGAGGCGCTGACTCTCGGCGGTTGCGACTCTATTCAGCAAGTGCTGGTGGTCAAGCGCAGTGGTGCCGAGGTGGCCATGAAGGCCGGTCGCGACGTCTGGATGGCCGACCTGGCGGACAAGCAGGCCACCACTTGCGAACCCGAATGGGTCGAGGCCGAGCACCCGTTGTTTCTGCTTTACACCTCGGGTTCGACTGGGAAACCCAAGGGCGTGCAGCACTCCACCGGAGGTTACCTGCTCCATGCAGCCCTGACCACCGAATGGACGTTCGATCTGAAGCAAGACGATGTGTTCTGGTGCACCGCCGACATCGGCTGGGTGACTGGTCACACCTACATCACCTACGGCCCCTTGGCGCTGGGTGGTACCGAAATCGTGTTTGAGGGCGTGCCAACCTATCCCGATGCCGGTCGCTTCTGGAAGATGATCGAACAGCACAAGGTCAGTATTTTCTACACGGCGCCCACGGCCATCCGCTCCCTCATCAAAGCTGCCGAGAGCAACGATGCCGTCCATCCCAAGAGCTACAACCTCTCCAGCCTGCGTTTGCTGGGCTCGGTCGGCGAGCCCATCAACCCGGCCGCCTGGGAGTGGTATCACAAGCATGTCGGCGGAGGTCGTTGCCCGATCGTGGATACCTTCTGGCAGACCGAAACTGGCGGTCACATGATCACCCCGCTGCCCGGTGCCACCACGCTGGTGCCTGGCTCCTGCACCCTGCCATTCCCCGGTATCCAGGCGGCCATCGTGGATGAAACGGGCAAGGATGTGCCCAACGGCCAAGGGGGTATTTTGGTGGTCAAGCGTCCCTGGCCGTCCATGATTCGAACCATCTGGGGCGACCCCGAGCGCTTCAAGAAGAGCTACTACCCCGATGACTTCAAGGGCAAGTACTACCTGGCTGGCGACGGCGCCATCCGTGATGAAAACACGGGTTATTTCACCATCACCGGGCGCATTGATGACGTGTTGAATGTGTCCGGGCACCGCATGGGCACGATGGAGATCGAGTCGGCCCTGGTCAGCTGCACCGAGCTGGTGGCCGAGGCCGCTGTGGTCGGGCGTCCCGACGACACCACGGGTGAGGCCATCTGCGCCTTCGTGGTGCTCAAGCGCCCCCGTCCGGTGGGCGAGGAGGCCAAGCAGATTGCCAAGATCCTGCGGGACCATGTGGGCAAGGAGATCGGTCCGATCGCCAAGCCCAAGGACATCCGCTTTGGCGAAAACCTGCCCAAGACCCGATCGGGCAAGATCATGCGCCGATTGCTGCGCTCGATCGCCAAGGGTGAGGCCATCACTCAGGACACCTCCACCCTGGAGAACCCCGCCATTCTTGATCAACTGTCCGAGAACAACTGATCCAAGTCCCTCAAAACAAAGCCCCTGGTGCAGGTCTGCACCAGGGGCTTTGTGTCGAAGCACTGAGATTTACTTCTGGCTCAACACCCAGGCAGCCAATTTCTTGGCGTCTGCCTCATTGACTTGGGGGTTGGCCGGCATCGGGACGGCCCCCCAAACACCCGAACCACCTTGCTGGATCTTGAGCGCCAGCTTATCCACCATGGCTTTGTCGCCCGCATATTTCTTGGCCACATCCTTGTAGGAGGGACCGACCAATTTGCGGTCGACGGCGTGACAGGCCATGCAATTTTTAGAGGTGGCCAGCGCCTGATCCGCGTTGGCAGGCAGCGCCGCCAACAAGGAAGAGGCGGCCAGAGAAAGGAACAGCACTTGTTTCATGGAAGAGTCTCCGAGTCAGTGACAAATGGATGGATTAAAAGCATGAATTGTCGGGATACAGATCCAGCACAGCGCCTTTGCTGGCGCTCGAGGCGTTGAAGGCGAACTTGGCCTGCACACCGCGCAGATAGCGCGGAGCCGGGGCCTTCCAGGCGGCGCGGCGACGGGCCAGTTCGGCTTCGGGAAGGTTCACTTCCAGCAGCAGTTGGTGGGCGTCAATGGTGATGGAGTCGCCTTCTTGAACCAGGGCGATGTTGCCACCGGCAGCGGCCTCGGGGGCGACGTGGCCGACCACCATGCCCCAGGTGCCACCCGAGAACCGTCCGTCGGTGATCAGGCCCACGCTTTCGCCCAGGCCCGCGCCGATCAGTGCACCGGTGGGGGCCAACATCTCGGGCATGCCCGGACCCCCTTTGGGACCGAGGTAACGCAGCACCATGACGTCACCCGCCTTGATCTTGCCGTCCAGAATAGCCTTCAGGGCTGACTGCTCGTCGTCAAACACGCGCGCCGGTCCGGTGATGACGGGGTTCTTGAGACCGGTGATTTTGGCAACCGCGCCCTCGGGTGACAGGTTGCCCTTCAGAATGGCCAGATGGCCCTGGGCGTAGAGCGCTTTGTCGATGGTATGGATGACGTCCTGGTTGGCCGGCGGCACATCGGGAATGTCCTTGAGGGTTTCAGCCAAGGTCTGACCGGTGATGGTCATGCAATCGCCGTGCAACAGGCCGGCGTTCAGCAGCACCTTCATGACCTGGGGAATGCCACCTGCCTTGTGCAAGTCAACCGCCAGGTAGCGTCCGCTGGGCTTGAGATCGCAAATGACGGGGACTTTGCGACGCACGCGCTCAAAGTCGTCAATGGTCCACTCCACGCCGGCGGCATGCGCGATGGCCAGGAAGTGCAGGACCGCGTTGGTGGAGCCACCAGTGGCCATGATCACGGTCACGGCGTTTTCGATGGATTGACGGGTGACGATGTCACGCGGCTTGAGGTCTTTTTTGATGGCCTCAATCAGAACCCGCGCCGACTCTTTGGCGGAATTCTGTTTTTCGTCGTGCGGGTTGGCCATGGTTGACGAGTAGGGCAGGGACATGCCCATGGCCTCGAAGGCGCTGGACATGGTGTTGGCGGTGTACATGCCGCCGCAGGACCCGGTGCCCGGGATGGCGCGTTTTTCAATTTCCAGCAAATCGGCATCGCTCAGCTTGCCGGCGGCGTTTTCGCCCACGGCTTCGAACACGCTCACGATATTGAGGTCTTTGTTCTGATAGCGGCCCGGCAGAATCGTGCCGCCATACACATAAATAGCCGGCACATTGGCACGCAGGATGCCCATCATGCCGCCGGGCATGTTCTTGTCGCAGCCGCCAACGACCAGCACCCCATCCATCCATTGGCCTTGAACGCAAGTCTCGATGCAATCTGAAATGACTTCCCGGCTCACCAGGCTGTATTTCATGCCTTCAGTGCCCATGGCCATGCCATCCGAGATGGTCGGGGTGCCAAAAATCTGGGCGTTGCCACCGGCTTCCTCGATGCCGGCGACGGCGGCGTCAGCCAGCTTTTGCAAGCCGCTGTTGCAGGGGGTGATGGTGCTGTGTCCATTGGCCACGCCCACCATGGGTTTGACGAAATCGTTTTGCTCGTAGCCCATGGCGTAGTACATGGAGCGGTTGGGCGCGCGGGATTTGCCCTCGGTGATGTTGGCCGAGCGACGGTTGATCTTGATGGGTTTGGTGTCCATGAGCGGTTACCTGGGGTGAAAAGGACTAAAAAAGAGAGTTTAACCCTGGTAGGCAAGGCACAATCGTCACCATGTTGATCCATCCCCAGTTTGACCCGATTGCCTTGCAAATCGGTCCCCTGGCTGTCCACTGGTACGGCGTGACCTACCTGGCAGCTTTTGGTTTGTTCATGCTTTTGGCCCGATCGCGTCTGGCGCATGCCCCCTATGCCCAACTCACCGGTTCGCAAGCCTGGAAACGTCAGGATATCGAAGACCTGCTGTTTTGGGGCGTGATGGGCGTCATCGTTGGCGGACGGGTCGGTTATTGCCTGTTTTACAAGCCTGGCTACTACGCGACACATCCATTGGAGATCTTGTACCTCTGGCAGGGTGGGATGAGTTTTCATGGGGGGATGTTGGGGGTCATTGGTGCCATGGTGCTGTGGGCACGTCGTCAGGGGCGCCCCTGGTTGCAGGTGACCGATTTCATCGCCCCTTGCGTGCCGACGGGCCTGGCTGCAGGGCGGGTGGGGAACTTCATCAATGGCGAGTTGTGGGGGCGGCTGGCCGATCCTGCCTTGCCTTGGGCCATGGTGTTCCCCCAAAGCGGCAGCATGCAGCCACGTCACCCGTCGCAGATCTACCAGTTTTTACTCGAAGGTTTGCTTTTTTTTGTGCTGCTGTGGCTGTTCGCACGCAAACCGCGGGCCCAGGGAGAGGTGTCAGGAATGTTCTTATTGGGCTACGGCCTGTTTCGTTTCCTGGCCGAGATGTTTCGTGAACCAGACGCGCACCTGGGCCTGCTGGCGTTGGGTATGAGCATGGGGCAGTGGTTGTGCGTTCCCATGGTGTTGGGTGGGTTCGGTCTTGTATTCTGGGCCCGACGCCATTGAGGGTCAATTTCCCTGTGACAGACCACGGCGCATCAAGAAGGCACAATTCCAGTCCTTGAGGGCCTGGCTGAATCCAGTGATAACAACGGCCCGCCAACTGGCCGATGATGACAAGGAGACTTCCATGACTGTTGCATTTCAACGACGTGATGTGTTGCGACTGGGTGCGGTGGCCACTGCTTCATGTGCCCTTGGGCTGCATGCCGACCCCAACTGGCCGTCCAAACCCGTGACCCTGGTGGTTCCGTTTCCTGCTGGCGGAGGGACAGATGCTTTTGCCCGCCCCATGTCGGCACAGTTTGCGAAACTCACCGGCAAGCAAATGGTGATTGACAACCGGGGTGGGGCCGGTGGCAATCTGGGTGCCGGCGTGGCCGCCAAAGCCGCTGCCGATGGCTACACCTTGTTCATGGGCGCGGTGCATCACTCGATTGCGCCTTCCATGTATGCCAAGCTCGACTACGACATCGAGAAAGACTTTGTTCCTTTGGCCCTGGTCGCCGTGGTGCCCCAGGTCCTGGTGGTGAATCCCAAGAACATGCCAGGCGACTTCAAGGCATTTTTGGAGGCGGTTCGCAAGTCGCCCGGTCGTTACAACTTTGGCTCGGCTGGGGGAGGGACCTCGCACCACCTGGCTGGTGAGTTGTTCAAAATCCAGAGCAAGACGTTCATCACCCACATTCCCTACCGAGGGGCAGGTCCGGCATTGCAAGACCTGATCGCTGGCAATGTGGACATGATGTTCGATGGCTTGGGCTCCTCGGCCCAACACATCAAGGCGGGCCGCATCAAGGCCCTCATGGTTTCAGGCTCCAAACGCAACCCCGCTTTCCCCGATGTGCCTTGTGCCGCCGAATTGGGCTTTCCCGATTACACCGTGACCACCTGGTACGGGCTGTGGGCACCGCGTGGCACGCCGGCCGAAGCGCAGTCGCGGATACTGGACGAGGTCCGCCGGTTGTCCGCCACCGACGAGATCAAGGCCAGCTGGCAGAGCAATGGTGCCGAGTTTCCCAACACGACCGGCCCCGCCTTTGGCACATTTGTCAACGCAGAAATCAAACGCTGGGCATCGGTGGTCAAGGCCTCTGGTGCCAAGCTCGACTGACTCTCTTCACGCATCATGAAAAATCAGAATTTGTTTTGCGCATTGCGCGCAGCTTTCCCTGCTCGACTCGACGATATCGCGGTAGAAACCGACAACGGCTTGTGCTACAGCTGGCGTGACCTGGACCGTGCCAGCGCCATGATGGCCAATTTGTTCTCCCAGCTCGAACTGCCTGAAGCATCGCGCATTGCGGTGCAGGTGGAGAAATCGGTCGAGGCGATGATCCTTTACCTGGCGACGCTGCGCTCTGGCCATGTGTTTTTACCCCTCAACACGGCATACCAAAGCGCCGAGATCGAGTACTTCATCGGCAATGCCGAACCGGCGGTGGTGGTTTGCAGTGGGCGCCATTTTTCATGGATCAGTCAGTTGGCCTTCAAGGCGGGGACGCAACATGTCTTCACCCTCAACGATGATCGCACTGGCACCTTGCTGGAACGTGCCGCCCATTGCAGCGACCGCCACACCCCAGTGAATCGGCATGGCTCAGATCTGGCGGCCATCCTCTACACCAGTGGAACCACTGGCCGCAGCAAGGGAGCCATGCTGACGCATGACAACCTGCACAGCAATGCGGCCATGCTGAAGGATTACTGGGGCTGGGTGCCAGGTGATGTGCTCATCCATGCCTTGCCCATCTTCCATGTGCATGGTTTGTTCGTTGCCATCCACGGCGCCTTGCTCAATGGCAGCAAAATGCTGTGGCACGCCAAATTCGACCCCAAGCGCGTCATCGCCGACATGCCTCGGGCAAGCGTCTTCATGGGGGTTCCCACTCTGTATGTGCGCATGCTGGCCGAGCCTACGCTAGACGCGAAAGCGGTGCGCCAGATGCGGCTGTTCATTGCGGGGTCGGCGCCCTTGCTGATCGAAACTTTCCAGGCTTGGCAAGAGCGTACCGGTCACACTATTCTCGAGCGTTACGGCATGAGCGAGACGATCATGCTGACCTCCAACCCCTACCGTGCCGATGACCGTCACGGCCAGCAGGATGAGCGACGCGGTGGCACCGTGGGCTTCCCACTGCCGGGCGTGAGCCTTCGCATTCTGGACGACGCGGGCAAACCCGTGGGGGTGGACGAGATCGGTGGCATTCAGGTCAAGGGGCCGAACGTGTTTTCGGGCTATTGGCGCATGCCCGAGAAGACCGCCGAGGAATTCACCGCCGATGGGTATTTCAAAACCGGGGACGTTGGCAAGGTCGATGGCCGAGGCTATGTCACCATCGTGGGTCGCAGCAAGGACTTGATCATCAGCGGTGGCTACAACGTGTACCCGGCCGAGATCGAGGGCTACATCAATGAAATGCCGGGCGTGGCCGAGAGCGCGGTGGTGGGTGTTCCCCACCCCGACTTTGGTGAAGTCGGGGTGGCGGTGGTCATTCCGAAGCCGGGGACGTCATTGGACCCAGACGCTATCCTTGGCAGTCTCAAGTCACGTCTGGCCAATTTCAAGATTCCCAAGCGTTGCTTCATCGTCGATGAGCTGCCACGCAACACCATGGGCAAGGTACAGAAAAACCTGCTGCGGGATCAGCACAAGGGTTTGTTTTGAGAACGGGCAGTGCTGCTTCTGATCTGCAGTTGGGTGGGCAGTACCAGGCTGGGAAAAGGCGCACCATCGCTCAGCGCTGCGATCATGGCTTTTGCAACTTCCTTCGCGTGAAGGTCCAATGGGGTTTCGACAGACGTGATGGAGGGTTCGAATGCCCGAGCCAGACCGGAATCGTTATAGCCGGTCACTGAAATGTCTTGCGGTACTCTCAATCCCATCGATTGACATTCAAGTATGACGCCCGCAGCGATCATGTCGTTGCTGCATACGATGGCAGTTGCCGGAAATTGCCGGTCACGAAGTGTTTTGACAGCTTCACGTCCTGCCGCAGCGTCCATTCCACCATCATCGACGATGGCCTGCTTGGATAAAGCCAGCCCATGCCGAGCCAATGCTTCGCGTATGGATGTCAAGCGACCTCGAAGTCGATCGCCAAGCGCGATGAAAGGTATGACTACTGCGATTTTCTGATGGCCCAATTCCACCAGATGATCAACGACATTGGCCATGGCAGCGCCGTGATCAAACGCGATTGAGGGTTCACCCGGCAAAGCCGCCCAGCAACGCAGGTGTGGAACACCGCGCCTTGCCAACAGCGGCGTACTCTCATCATTCAGAGGGCGACCGAAAAGAATGACGCCATCCACCCCTTGGGCCATCATGGCTTTCACGCCGTCCAGCTCCTGTTGTGCTTGGTGATTGGATGAGCTCAAGAGCAGGGTATAGCCATCACGAGCAAGGAGGGTCTGCAGCAACTCCAAGGTGCCCGCAAAGTACGCGTACTGCAGTGACGGCATGACAACGCCAATCACCATGGAGCGTCGACTGCGCAGCGATCGAGCCAAGCCATAGGGTTGATAGCCCAGTTGGTTGGCTGCAATTTGAACGCGCTCCAGAGTCTGTTTTCCTAACTGGTCGGGATGATTGAATGCCCTTGAGACAGTGGCCGGGGACAGCCCTGCCAACTTTGCGACATCGGAAACCGACGGAGGGGAATGAGAGATACGAGGTACAGTAGCCATTCTTTGGGATTTTATGAAATCATTTCATTAAACTATATCTGAAATGATTTCATTGTTTTTCATTGACAAAATTATTTGCGATGATTTAATCAATGAAATCAATTTCATAATTGGGGTGAGGTGATGAGCGCATACCTGTCACGCAGAAAAAGCCTCGGATTTGCGGCAGCTTGCCTCGCTGCACCATGGGTGGCCCAGGGCAGCACACCATGGCCAGCCAAGTCCATCACGATTGTTTCTCCGTATCCCGCTGGTGGCATCACGGACATTTTGTGTCGCATCGTGGCGGAGGAGCTCTCCAAGGTTCTGGGGCAATCAGTGGTGGTTGAAAACCGAACCGGGGCCAGCGGCTCCATCGCGCATGCATACGTGGCAAAAGCGCCTGCAGATGGATACACGCTGATCATGGGGGGAAGCGCGCCTACAGCGGCCACCCCCGCATTGAATAAAAGTATTTCCTACACACCCAAAGACTTCGAGCCCATTGGGTACGTGGCGGAGCTTCCCATTGTGCTGTCGGGGCACAACTCCATTGTGGGCAATAACGCCAGTGAGTTCCTTGCCTACGTGAAGGCCAATTCAGGCAAACTGAACTGTGGCCATCATGGCAACGGCTCCAGCAATCAATTTGCGTGCCTGTCTCTGGCCAGGCTGACCGGCACAAAAATCGCCGATATCCCTTACCGTGGCGCACCGCAGGTCAACACCGATCTTTTGGCAGGTCGGGTGCAAATTTACTTCGGGACCTTGCCCACGCAATTACCCTTGGCCAAGGAAGGGAAGCTCAAGATATTTGGCATCACCTCACCTGTGAGAGCCTCTGTCGCCCCAGAGCTTCCAACCCTGGACGAGCAGGGCTTGACGGGGCTTAACTTCACTTCCTGGAATGCTTTGTACGCCCCCGCAGGCACGCCGCAGGCGGTTATCCAGCAGTTGTCCAGAGAGCTGCAAAAAATTCTGAGCAACCCAGACATACGCAAGCGCATTGAGGCCACGGGATGCGTAACACGTCCGGGCACATCGGAGGCATTGAGCAAGCTCACCTGGACTGAATATGAAAACTACAAACGGATGGGCGCTGAATCCGGCGTTCAAATGGATTAAAGGAGCAAACAGATGACTTATTCCATCGTGGCGAGATGCCCCAGAACCGGTGAGTATGGTGTTGGCATAGCGACCTATTCCCCCAACGTGGGCATTCGTTGCCCTGTGGTCGTGCCACAAAGAGGTGCCGCCTCCTTGCAGGCGGTGGCTAATCCTTACCTGTTGCCAATGGCACGGCGTTTGATGGAGTCCGCCTTGTCTGCCGAGAAAATTGTCTCGGAACTTTTGTCTGGGGACCCCTATCCGCAATCGCGCCAAATATTGGTGGTGGATGTTTACGGAAGATCGCACGCTTTTACCGGAGAAAAAAGTCCTTCTTGGGCCGGGCACATCACGGGTGACGGCTATGCAGTGGCTGGAAATGTCTTGGCAGGGGAGGCCGTTGTCCAAGGGATGGCCAGCGCCTTTGAAAATTCCGAGAGCGAGCCACTCGCAGAGCGATTGATGCGTGCGGTGGAGGCGGGGAGAGATGCGGGAGGACAACCTGAAGGTCAGAACTCTTCGGCATTGGTGGTCTATGGCGACCATCCATTTCCAACGGTCGATCTTCGAGTTGACCTTCACGATGAACCCGAAGCCGAGTTGAGACGCATCTGGGATTGGTTCAGACCCATGGTGCCTTACTACGTGCAGCGAGCAGTGAAACCTGTTCCTCGCTGGTGGCAATGGCGCATGGACAACGTCCCCGGCTGGGTCG